>Ga0307929_1000522_pt1 | contig 36769 bp, 35 predicted proteins | sample AceLakmetage1330_FD_203160 | JGI IMG/M metagenome (GOLD analysis project Ga0307929, IMG submission 203160) | Saline water microbial communities from Ace Lake, Antarctica - #1330 | ecosystem: Environmental > Aquatic > Non-marine Saline and Alkaline > Saline | place: Antarctica: Ace Lake... | reverse complement strand
TACATGGTATCAATCGGAATGGTAAAACCTCTGCATACTCTGGTTGATTACTACACACACATCAAAGGTATTGAATATCTGCTCTGTGTAGCCTTCTTCGTAGCATTTCCAGTATTCTTTAAATATGTAAACAAGGCTCCAGCAAAGGTTACAGCTGCAAAATAATAAATAGTCAATAAGGGTATCAACCCTGCATTTATAACCTCTTATTTATCGGATCTTAGATTCGATAAATAGGAGGTTTTTTTATTTGTTACTGGTGCTGTGCTTAATTCAAATCGTGGTACCATGTTGGAATCAACATAGCGAAACCAACCAAGTTATTTCTGAACGAATAAGTAACTACTCCTAAATACAGATATACTTGTTCGTTGTGACATGTGTCGCAATGGTCAGAAGCACATCGAAAATGAAAAGGACTTGGCTGAAAAAGTTACCCAAATAAGCTTCCAATCTGAAATACAGCAACCGATGCCATAAAGGCAAATATGGTATTAAAGGCCATGGAAAAGAACGCCCACTTCCATGATGCTTCTTTGGCTATACAGACAACGGTTACAAAACAAGGTGCGTAGAACATAATAAATATCAGGGCAGAGACTGCAACCACACTATTCCAGTTAGGATCTCTAACGAGTCGTTTGCCAAGAGAGTCCGTCTCATCGACATCAACTTCACCCATCGAATACACTGTGCCAAGGGTGGAGATGATTACCTCTTTTGCAGCAAAGCCACCAAGCATCGCTATATTTGTTTTCCAGTCAAATCCAGCATAGGTCGAAACAGGCTCAAAAAAGGCACCAATTTTTCCGGCAGTGGAATTTTTTAAAGTAGCTGCCGATTCATCTTTGTAAATTTGAGAGAGTTTGCTTTGGAGCATTATGGCTTCTGAGGAGAGATCCATTGCTTCAGTGATATTCTTGTCAAGCTCCTGCTGGACCGGTAACGGGTAGCTGGCGGTTATCTGGTCCCTTGTGGTTTGAAAGTTTTCCTGCTCGGTTTCCGGAAGGCCAGGAAATGTCATCAATGCCCACAGAAGAATAGATATTCCAAGGATTACGGTGCCAGCTTTTTTGATATATTGCCAGGTACGCTCCCATGTATGAATCATTAAGCCCTGAAAAGTTGGAAAACGGTAAGGCGGGAGTTCCATCACAAATGGAGTGGATTCACCTCGTAACACAGTCATTCGGAGAAACTTTGCAGCCACAAGGGCAACAAGCCAGGCCAGCATTGTAAAAAGAAACATATAAAGGGCTTTGTGGTCGGAGAAGAATGCCCCAATCAGCAGCACAAGGACAGGGACCTTGGCTCCGCAATTCATAAATGGCACGGTGAGTAGGGTGGCCATTCTCTCCTTGGGGGAGCGCAGGGTTCTTGTTGCCATAACACCTGGTACTGCGCAGCCTCCAGCGATACCACCTGAAACGATAAAAGGCATGACGCTTGAGCCATGGAGCCCGAATATTCGAAAGACTCTGTCCATCATAAATGCAACTCTTGCAAGGTACCCGGAGTCCTCAAGGACTGCGATCCCAAAAAACATAAACATGATTAGAGGAACAAAACCAAGCACGCCGCCAACGCCATCAATAACCCCTGAAATGATCATGGATTTTAACATTCCATCGGGAAGCGTTGAATCAACAACACCTCCGAGCCAGCTGAAAACAGTTTCCATCCATGCGACCGGGAGTTCACTCCATGAGAACGTGAATTGATAGAGGCCAAAGAGGATGGCCAGCATGAAAACTGGTCCAACTAAACGGTTTGTGAGAACTTTATCTATTTTGTCAGAGGTGTAGAGGCGATCTGTATCAAACTTGTGGGTCATTACTCCCTGTCTGATAATGGATTTAATAAAACCATAGCGATGATCAGCAATTATGGCTTCCGGGTACACATCCATGGTTTTCAGAAGATGGTCGGATATTAAACCAACTGTTTGTTCGAGTTGAGTGGCAATTATCGGATTTTCTTTCTGGCCCTTTGTAAGCATCTGGTCATCATGCTCGAGATATTTAATTGCTGTGAAGCGTGCATGGTAAGATTTAGCAAGAAAAGAAGAGGTACCTATTGTATCAATCAGTTTCATAAGTACTTCGTCAATATCTTCACCATAGGAGATATCTCGAGGCGTCCAGATTTTCTCGGACTCGGCAACAAGCAATGCCTGTCTTATCAGCTCATCGGTCCCTTCACCGGATCTTGCAATAATAGGCACAACAACAACGCCAAGAAGATCGGCCAGTTTTTTGGTCCGTATTTCGATTCCTCGGTCTTTGGCCACATCCATCATATTTAAGGCAATGACAAGAGGGACGCCCATCTCTAAAAATTGGGTGGTAAGGTAGAGGTTACGTTCCAGATTGGATGCATCGACAATATTGATGACAACGTCCGGTTTCTGTCCTGTAAGGAAATCACGAGTAACAACTTCTTCGACGGAATAGGCAGTTAATGAATAGGTTCCGGGCAGGTCAGTGATGGCAACTTCTTGGTTATCGTGAGTAAAATATCCCTCTTTATGATCAACGGTGATGCCAGGGTAGTTTCCAACGTGCTGTCTGGCGCCGGTAAGTTGGTTGAAAAGAGTTGTTTTGCCGGCATTTGGATTGCCAGCAAGTGCCATGGTTATAGAATTATTACTCATTTATGCTGACCGGAATGGTGAAGGTTAGGGGGGATTATTTTTTGATGTCACAATGAGTAACACTGCAACCACTGCAACCGCAACTGCAGGAAACATTTTGTTTGGGATCAATTGCTTGACGAATCATGCGATATACCTTCTTTCCAATAAAAAAGATAGCGAGAGCAATAATGATTGCGACTATATATGTTTGCCACATAAGAAATCCTTATAGTTAGGGGAGGCTAATTTGTAAGCCCCAAAAAAAAGCAGTCCTTTTTAGGGGCTGCTGCTTATACGGATTGAACGATAATATTGTTACTGGTTAATTGATCAAGACTCAGGGTTCCACCGTGAATTTTCAAAAGACACTGAGAACCTTTTTGAGGGCAAATCAATTCTGCTTCCTGACCGGGGAGCACTCCAAGTGAGGCCATTCTGGCGCAAAGTTTTCTGTCGCCGGTAACCTTGCATATCTTGACCTTACCTGCCTGGCAATTTTCAGAGAGGGGCCCGTGATGAGCGGTACACTGTTCGCCTTGAGTACAATTCTGTATTTTTTTGGCGAAACAGCTACACTTTTTGTTGAGTTCTTCAAAGGTCATTTAATTCTCCATATAAGACCATGTTTAGGTACACCAAACTTTATGTACTGTCAACAATAATATCAAGATGGTGAAGGTGAATTTCTTGCTAAAAAACGTGGAAAGATAATAAATATGGCTTCTTAAATGAATCGTGAATATCTATATTATTAAGAGACAGATAATGACTATCCTTCAGAATTTTGAATTATGACCAACGACCAATCCAAACAAAAATTAGGGGAAGCAAAAAAGAGAGCGCTTATTTCCATCGCCTTAAATCTCTTTCTTGCAATCAGCAAAGGTATTGCCGGGGTTGCATCCGGTTCTGCTGCACTGCTTGGTGATGCCATTAATTCAGCGACAGATGTGTTTGCCTCCACGGCTGTCTTTGTGGGGATCTGGGTTGCAGGAAGAGAACATCCATCGTTTCCCTATGGTTTGTATAAGGCTGAAACAGTAGCTGCACTCGCCACATCTGTTGCGGTTATTCTTGTCGGGTATGAAATTGGACGTCAGGCGTTGTTCGGGGTTCCAAGACTCCCTGATGTCGCGATTGCTCTGCCGGTTGCTGCGGTTTCTTTTGTAATTGCCCTGGGGTTTGGTTTAATACAACTCCGAGCGGGAAGACGGTTAAACTCTCCGGCACTGATTGCCGATGCCAGAGATTATCTTGCAGATTCCTTATCCACAGCAGTGGTCCTTATCAGCTTAATAGCAGCTTTTTTTGGATTTAATGTTGATCGGCTTGCAGCAGGGATTGTTGCAATGTTTATTTTTTATGCAGGTGGTCACCTGTTCGTTGGAGCTTTGAGAGACCTCCTTGATGCATCCATTGATAGGGAAACAGAAAGAGAAATTATTAAATTTGTAGAAGATTATCCTCGTATCAGTAGAGTGAAGAGGTGTTTTAGTAGAAATGCCGGAGGGCGTTTTCTGATAGATATGGATGTGGAGCTACGTACTCCATCTCATAAAATTGCTGACCTTGTATCCGATCGTCTCGAAGAAGAACTGCTGGTCGAATTTCCAGGTTTGGTCCTGGCACGCATACGGCCGCACTTTGCTGTGGGTAAATTTAGTCGTAGAGTGATACCTGTACAGAGCCCGGATGGGCAGTTAAGTGTTCAGCCTCTTGCTTCGGCACCATGGTTTCTGGTTGAAACCATTAACAATGAATCGAAAGAAGTTAAAAAACGTCAATTTGTTGAGAATCGCTATAGATCAGCAAAAAAGAAAAAAGGTTTACTCGTTGGCCGCTGGCTCTTGAAACTGAAACCGGATGAAGTGGTTGCAGAGGAGAGTGATAGCGTGGCACTGGTGCTGCTTAAAGAAGCAGGCGTTGAGATGATTCAGCCTTCTTCGCTTACATCAACGACAATATGATCCGCTTCGTCATTGCGAAGGGTGAGAGTGCCGCCCATTACCCTCAGAGCAACAGGGTCATATAAGGGGGCACGGCCCTGGATTTTTATCTCTGTGCCAGGTACAAGCCCCATCTCCCGAATTCTTCTTCCAAGCTCGCCTCCAACCTTTACAGATTTAATTGTACCGGATTGATTTTTGGCCATTTCTCTAAGATTTATTTCAGACATTGTTTCTATACTGTTTGTTTGAGGTACTGTGCTGTAAGTACTGTTTTAGGTGACACTAACTATTCGATAATAGTCATGCCGGAAGACTCTGTCAATAATGATGTAATAAGAATAAAAAAAAAGGACTTAACCAGAGATGGCTAAGTCCTTTTTATACTCTATGGTGACCCCACGGGGAATCGAACCCCGGTTTCCGGCGTGAGAGGCCAGCGTCCTAACCGCTAGACGATGGGGCCATGATTTCGAGTGATTTTTACCTGACGGAGACAAGCTTGTCAAGGATTTGTTCAGGCTTTGCAGGAATTGTTTTTAAGGAGAGTGGTTAAAGAAGAATCAGCTGCCTGAGACAATATTTTCACCATAGGTTTTGCATGCAGCTATCTTTTCGGGATTTTTGGCCAGGTCGTCTGCGGAATCAATATCTTTTATCAGCAGGGGAGGGGAATAGTGAAGATCTAGAGTATCACAAAGGCATTTAATGGTTAGAGTTGATCCTGTGAAAATTTGATCCCCACCAGTTGCTGCACAGGAAAGGAGATGTCCGGTGCGATGTGCTTTTTGAGGATGTCTTTTACCAAGAAGGTATCTCCTTGACCATAATGCCTGGCAGCGGTCTATAAAGGTCTTGATTTGAGCACTCATTGCATAAAAATAGACCGGGCTGACAAAAAAGATACGATCAGCAGCATCGATTTTTTCATAGAGTGGAGCCATATCATCATCAATAATACATTTTCCAGTTTTAGAGCAGCCACCACATGATACACACGGGCTAATGTTGAGACTGGCGGTGTGGATATAGTCCACACCGTTGAGTGGGGTTTGTGAAAGGTACTCGGCAACGATTCTTGCCATGGTCTCAGAGTTACCATTTCTGCGGGGACTGCCAAGAATAAATAGATTATGTATCATTCGTCGCCTTTTTTTTGAGGGGACAGCGTCCAAAAAGTTTGCACTGGGCATGGAGCCATAAAGCGATTTCGTCAGTAAGGAATCGTGGCGCACAACGCCAGGCCCAATTGCCTTCTTTACTTCCAGGACTGTTCATTTTGCAGTCATTCCCAAAGCCAAGAATATCCTGAAGAGGGAAGATGGCATAGCGGCTTATTGAAGAGAGACCAAGGTAAATAAGATCTCTGTGAATGGCTGAGTCGTCCTGGTTTCGATTGCAAAAATTGAGAAGCTCACGGCGTTGCGAGTCGGAGAGCTGTTTGCTTAAAAACCAGCCAATGGTGGTGTCGTTGTCGTGGGTTCCCGTGTAGACCACACTGTTTTGTGTGTCGTAATTATAGGGAAGGAAACTGTTTTCTACGTTTCCGTCAAAGGCGAATTGAAGAATTTTCATACCAGGAAAGTCAAGAGCATTACGCAGGGCAATGACATCAGGTGTGATTTCCCCTAAATCCTCAGCAATAATATTAAGAGGACCAAGTGTTTTGTATATTTCCTTAAATAATTGGATACCGGGGCCTTTGATCCATTTGCCTTTCATCGCCGTTTTGTGCGCTGCAGGGATCGACCAGTAGGATTCAAAGCCACGGAAGTGATCAACCCTGACAATATCAACCATCTTGAAAGTTTCACGGAATCGCTCCGTCCACCAGGAGTATAGTTGTTTTTTGACCTGCTTGTCCGAAGTATTCCATCGGTAGAGCGGGTTGCCCCACCGTTGTCCGGTTTTCGAGAAGTAATCGGGTGGAACTCCTGCAACTTCTGTTGGTTTGTAGCTTATTTTATCAAGAGAAAAGATTGACTGGTTGGCCCATACGTCGACACTATCCCATCCGACATAAATGGGAATATCACCTACAAGCTGAATGTTCAGTTCCTTGGCCTTCTCTTTCAGCTTTTGCCATTGCGTAAAAAATATAAACTGTTCAAATGCATAGTATTCAATACGTTTGGCATGTTTTTGCGCCATATCTTGCATTGCCACACTATCGCGAGTGGCGAGCTTCTGTGGCCAGTCAAACCATCCTTTTTGTTGAAAAACTTCCTTCAGGGTCATAAAGATGCAGTAATCTTCAAGCCAGGCAGTATTTTTCCTGAATTTGTGGAAATCTGATTTTGTGGTGTTGCTGGTGAATTTTTCAAATGCAAGTTGGAGGCAATTGTTTTTAAACTTCGTGATATCAGAGAACTCCACCTGGTATTCGGAGAATTGATCCTGTTTCAAATCCTTAGTTTCCAGAAGTCCGTCTTTAAAAAGTAAATCCAATGAAATAAGGAGAGAGGAACCAGCAAAGGCGGAAGTACTCATATAAGGAGAATTGTCAAAAACCGGGTTTGTTGGTCCCGTGGGTAAAAATTGCCAGAGAGTCTGGCCCGCATCCTTAAGAAAAGCCAGAAAGGAATAGGAAGAAGTTCCAATATCACCAATTCCGTAGGGAGAAGGAAGAGATGAAATATGGGCAAGAATACCACTTTTTCTTTGGTAGTTGGCTGTTTTCATAGGGTATGTTGTTATCTTTAATGTTTGAGAGTATCAGGATATTGTATCATCTGCACTTTTTGTTGGCAAATCCTGCTGGAGTACTTACTATTACGAAGTAAATTATTACACATCAAAAATGATATTAATTGCTTTTTGTGGTTACTTGTTGTAATATTTGCTGTTGGAGAAGGGTTCTGTTGGGCAGCGTTTTGGCTGCCATTTTTTATTTTACACTCTTGAACATTTCCTTCTTTGTACATTGACAATAAATTATTGTGTTAGAATATAGCCGCTATAGTTTAACACTTATCAGAGATATTTTATAGTTAGTTAAAGGAGCGACCTCCCATTGCAGGCCGAACTTAAAGAAAATCTCCTCAATGCAGGAAAAGAGGAAGGATGCATCAGTTTTACAGAACTGAACAAAATTCTTCCAGAAGATATTAAAGATCCTGCTGCTATTGAGAAAGTGTTTAATTTTCTGGGTGCTCACAGTATTGAAATTGTGACCCAGGATGGAAAGGATGGTGAGAAGAGAACTCTCTCCGGTGAAGTCTGGAAACAGCCTGATGCTGGGGATGATGGTGATCTCGATGAAGAGAGCTCAACGTCTTCGCAGGAAGACGAAGCCCATGATGGCGAAGAGACCACCACCACCTATCTTCGGGAAATGGGACGTTTTGATCTGCTGACCCCCGAAGAAGAAGCAAAATATTCTAAAACCATTAGACAGGGTTTTGATTCAATTATCGAGGCAATCCGAATTGATCAATCCGGAGTTAAAGATCTCGAACTGCTCCGAACCCGCATTGCTCTATGGGAAAAAAGAGACGCCACTCTTAAGCCTAAGAAGCAACAGCTGAATTTCATGAGATACAGCGTGGTCAGTGCTGCTAAAAAGCATTCTGACTGTCGCGATCTGATTGAATTGCAGACAAAACTTGAGGCGTACTCACGGTCTATTGAAGTTGCCAAGGATTGCATGATTCGAGCGAATCTTCGTCTGGTGGTTTCTATTGCAAAACGCTATATGCACCAGGGACTTACTCTTGCTGATCTTATTCAGGAAGGCAATCTTGGTTTGATGCGCGCCGTTTTTCGATTTGACTACACCAAGGGAAATAAGTTCTCAACCTATGCTTCCTGGTGGATTCGTCAGGCTATTACCCGTGCCATCCTCGATAAGACCAGAACAATTCGTCTGCCAGTTCATTTCCTTGAACTCAGAAGTCAGTTTTTTAAAGCCTTTTATGCGCTCTATAAAGAACTTGGCAGAGAACCAACTCCACTTGAGATTTCAAAAAATACTGATCTGCCAATGGATAAAATCCTGGCGATCCTCGAAGCATCAAGAGAACCTATTTCTCTAGAGACTCCAGTTGGAGATGATGATTCCACCCTTGGAGATTTTCTGGAAAACCAGGAATCGCAATCTCCCTATGAGGCTGTTCAGAATCGAGAACTCTCCGGCAGGGTTGAAGAAATCCTTTCAACGTTAAGCGAGCGTGAGGAAAAAATTATCAGACTTCGGTTTGGTATTGGTGAAAAGGCCGAATACACACTTGAAGAGATCGGAAAGCGGTTTAATGTTTCCCGTGAGCGTATTCGACAGATTGAGAAGAAGGCCTTGAACCGATTACGGCATTCAAGTCGTCGCGATAAATTAAAATTCTTTTTAGATTGATAAATCATTTATATGCTGGATATTGGCTGGGATAACTTCCCGGCCTTTTTTATGACCATGAAAAAATTTATTGAAAGTACTGGTTTTGGTGACATTCTCGAAAAAGTAGAAGCTGGAGAGCGTTTGTCATGTGACGATGGTGTTCGTCTATATAATTCAAATGATATTTTAGCCCTAGGGTATATGGCTAACATGGTTCGGAACCGAATGAACGGGGATGACACCTACTTTATCTACAATCAGCATATCAATTATTCAAATATCTGTACCAATCTCTGTAAGTTCTGCGCCTTTGGAAAAGACAAGGAGCATGAGCAGGCATATGAGATGGATCTTGAGACTGTAAAACAAAAGGTTCGTGATCGTCTCGATGAACCTATCACAGAGATTCATATGGTTGGCGGAATTCATCCGGATCTGCCGTTTTCTTACTATACCGATTTACTGAAGGGAATTAAGGACGTCCGTCCCGATGTTCATATTCAGGCCTTTACCTGTGTTGAGATTGCCCATCTTGCAGGTCTTGCAGATAAACCTGTTGGGGAAACCCTTGAATTATTAAAGGATGCCGGACTTGGTTCAATTCCAGGTGGTGGTGCGGAAGTTTTTGCTCCGAGGATTCGAGAACTTACCTGTGAGAAAAAACTTCCAGGAAAGGATTGGATTGAGGTTGCAAAGGTTGCCCATAGGCATGGCTTACATACCAATGCCACTATGTTGTATGGCCATATTGAAACCATGGCTGAGCGTGTGGAACATCTTGATGCTCTTCGATTGGCTCAGGATGAGACGAAAGGATTCCTTGCCTTTATTCCTCTTGCTTTTCACCCAAAAAATACCGAGATGTCAAGTATTTCAAGTACAACTGGAATTGATGATCTGAAAAATATTGCCGTTGCACGGCTTATGTTGGATAACTTTCCCCATATTAAGGCCTACTGGGTAATGATAGGACCTAAGGTCGCTCAGATTGCCCTTTCTTTTGGTGCTGATGATATGGATGGTACAGTTAAGGAAGAAGTTATCACCCATATGGCAGGTGCCGAGACTGAGCAAGCGATAGGTTCCACAACACTTGTAAAACTTATAAAAGAAGCTGGGCGTACTGCCATTGAACGGGATACTCTGTATAAAACTATTCAGGTTCACGAATAACATATTCAGGTGATATCCATGCAGGAAAGTACGTTTAATGACATTAGTGGTAAAGTCTTATCCGGTGGCAGGCTTGGTGATGATGACTTTTTGCAGCTTTACAATGATGCGGATCTTTATCAGCTTGGTTTTCTCGCCAATGCCATCAGAGAAAAGCTCCATCCCGAGAAAAATGTTACTTACGTAATAGATCGCAATATTAACTATACTGATATCTGCGTATCTGCATGTAAGTTCTGCGCATTTTTCAAAGCTCCTGAAGATAAAGATGGCTATCTGCTGACCAAAGACGAACTGGCACTCAAGATCAAGGAGACTCAAGATCTTGGCGGAACTCAAATTCTTCTTCAGGGCGGCCTTCATCCCGATCTCCAGATTGAATACTATGAGGATATGCTCCGTTTTATGAAGGAGACGGGTATTCATGTGCATGGCTTTTCCCCCCCTGAAATTCATCATTTTGCCAAAGTTTCAAAACTTTCTATCGCTACAGTTATTTCACGCCTGATAGCAGCAGGGCTTGATTCCATTCCAGGTGGCGGTGCAGAAATTCTTTCTGACAGAGTTCGTGATTTTACAGCTCCCTTAAAAGGGACTGCCGATGATTGGATAGCAGTGATGGAAGAGGCTCATAAACAGGGGCTTCGAACCACCGCGACCATGATGTTTGGTCATGTTGAAACCATAGAAGAACGTCTGGAACATTTACGACGACTCCGTGAATTACAGGATCGCACCAGTGGCTTTACAGCATTTATCCCCTGGCCCTTCCAGCCCGACAATACAGCACTTGTGGAACAGGCTCCCATCGAAAAAACAACTGGATATGGATATTTGAGAATGCTCGCACTGTCTCGTATTTATCTGGATAATTTTGAAAATGTTCAGGCGTCATGGGTAACTCAAGGGCCAAAAATTGCGCAACTGTCACTCTGTTTTGGTGCCAACGATTTTGGATCTACCATGATTGAGGAAAATGTTGTGGCAGCAGCTGGTATCAGTTTCAGACTTTCTGAAACCGAGATAAAAGAACTGGTTGTTGATGCAGGCTTTACTCCAAGACAACGTCTGATGGATTATAGCCTCGTCGGTTGAGCACTTGCCGTGTCTCCTCTTCTAGCAAACCAATCACCTCGTATATTCAGGGCTCCCTGGGTAATACCTGTTACTTCTGCTGTTCTCTCCGATGGTGCTGTCGTCTTGGATCAGGACTCCATTATTGCAGTTGGCCAGTACGATGATATTGTCGCTCGTTTTTCTGATCTTCCCGTTACCAAATGTTCAGGTGTTATTCTCCCGGCTTTAGTGAATGCTCATATCCATCTTGATCTTTCCATTTATGGCCCGGTTCCTCAGGAATCTGCTGAGAGTTCAATGTGTGACTGGATTTCCTCTTTACTCAAAAAACGTATGGACTCCAATTATTCCATACAGGAAATTCGTGACGCTGCGGAAAAGATCGCTGTCAAACAGCATGAATCTGGAGTTGGCCTGATGCTTGATACGGGGAACACTGATCTTGGAAAATTCCAATCCTGTTCTGCTGAAATAATATCCCTTTTTGAAATGCTGGGTCCATCAAAGCTTGCAACGGAAGCTGCAATAAAAACAATTACAGAACTTCCGTGTCACCGGATGGTGACCGGGCATGCCCCCTATTCAACAACTCCCGAACTACTGAAATTCATTAAAAAACGAAGTATAGAGAAGGATTCAATTTTTTCATTTCACCTCTTAGAGAATCTCGACGAGTCTCTTTTGCTCATTAAAGGGAGTGGCTGTTTTTCAAAATTTCTTAAAGAGCGGGGCGCTACCAGTGATACTTTTCCAATTCCTGGAATTGACACGAAGGGCGTGGTGGGGTACTTACAGAAAACAGGAATTCTTGATAGGAACACGCTCTGTGTCCATTGCGTTCATTTAAGTGATCAGGAAATAAAATTAATTGCGGAATCGGATGCTTATATTTGCCTCTGTCCAACAAGTAATAGCTTTTTGAATGTTGGCCGTGCACCACTTGAGCGTATTCTGAATCATGGACTTCTTCCAGCATTAGGCACTGATTCTATAACGTCAAATCCAATGCTGGATATGTGGGATGAAATGGCACTTGTTAAACAGAACCACCCAACTGTTTCTGTCGATACGATACTCTCCATGGCAACTCATGGTGGAGCAATGGCGTTACATCGTGAAAAGCGGTTCGGCAGCCTTGAGTGTGGAAGAACATCCAGTATTTTGAATATTTGTGCAACGCACTATGAAAAGGCAACCAATGCCTGGCAACTTGTGGAACGAATCACTTCTGGAGGTCGTCCCGATTCCATCAATTGGCTGTCTCCTGTAAATACGATCAGTAATTGATTATTGGGAAAAAAATATGAGCGGAGCCCGTATTGGAATGGTGAATTTTATAAACACTGCTCCGATTTATGAAACCTGGAAAACCCGAAATCACCCAGCCGATTGGACAGTGGTCGAGGCACCGCCCTCTACCTTAAATAAGATGCTTGCTTGCGGTGAACTTGATCTTGGTTTTGTCTCTTCCTATGAGTACGGGGTTCGTCCAAAGGAATATCGTATCCTTTCGGATCTTTCCATTAGTGCCAATGGCTCTGTTGGTTCTGTTTTTCTCTTCTCACGGATTCAGCCAAAGTTTCTCGGTGACCACACCGTATTGCTCAGTGGACAGTCTGAAACATCAATCAGTCTGGTAAAAGTAATTCTTGAGGAATTTTTTCATGTGCATCCGGCCTACGAGGTGGGTGATGTGAATGGAGAACAGGCCGCCCAGGCAGGTGGGATTTTAGCCATTGGTGATGAGGCCCTGCGATTATCAGCTAGCAATGAATTTCCATATAAACTTGATCTTGCAGAAGTGTGGTGTCAGTATACTGATCTTCCTTTTGTCTTTGCGGTATGTGCTGCCCGTGAGGAGTTTTGTCTTGAATTTCCCGAGGTCGTTTCAGCCATTCACCGTGAGTTTTTGTATTGTAGAAGTGAAGGAAGAGAACAACTTGAGTCCATCTGTCAAAACGTGGCACCGCGTATCCCCATGCATCCCGATGAATGCTATGTGTATCTGCGAGCCATTGAATATGATCTCGGAAAAAAGAAACAGCAGGCACTTGAAAAATTTTTCACCTATTTGATTGATAGAAAAGAGGCGTCTCCACTTTCTGTTCCACTCAATATTTTTGATAACTAGTATAATATAATGAAAAAAATTCTAGTGGCAGTGACCGGTGCGTCAGCAATGATCTACCTGCAGTCATTTCTCGAAGTGCTTCAAAATGAGGATGTGACAGTCCATGGCATCTGTTCTGAATCTGGTAAAAAGGTTCTTGAATTGGAGCATGACTCTACCTATGCTGATCTGCCTGCTGTGACCAAATGGTTTAACTGTGATGATTTTGCAGCGGCTCCTGCGTCTGGATCTGCAGGATATGATGCAATGGTGATTATTCCCTGTTCCATGGGAACGCTTGCAGCGATTGCCTCCGGGATGACATCGAATCTTGTGCATCGGGCTGCAGATGTGATGCTCAAAGAGAATAAAAAACTTATCCTTGTAACAAGAGAAACTCCATTAAATCGGACACATTTGAAAAACATGCTGACAGTTCATGATGCTGGAGCAGTTGTCTGTCCGCCTCATCCCGGTTTTTATCTGAAACCGGAAACTCTACAGGAAATGGCCCTGACCTTTTCATGGCGACTTGGGGATCAGCTTGGTCTGAATATGAAAGGCAGAAAACGTTGGGGAGAGACTGCATAATGTTTCAGAAAATTGCTGTTCTTCTTGAGATGATTAAATTTAAACTGACCATCTTTGCCATGCCTTTTGCCTTTATGGGTGCATTTCTTGCTGGTCGTGGTGTTCCCGATGCCCTCACCTTTTTATGGGTGGTCCTTGCCATGGTAGGGGCGAGAACGTGTGCCATGGGGTTTAACCGTATTGTTGATGTTAAATTTGATGCTGCTAATCCAAGAACCGCTGATCGCGCTATACCATCTGGTGCCGTGAGTGGTCTTGAGGCATGGGGGATGGTCATTGTTGCAGGACTTCTATTCTTTTTTGCTGCATGGTCACTAAATCCTCTTACATTAAAACTTGCTCCATTTGCCCTTGGTCTGACACTCTTTTACTCATTGACCAAACGATTTACTTCCTTCTGTCATCTGATATTAGGTGTTGCTCTTGCTTTTGCACCACTCGGTGGCTGGGTAGCAGTGCAGGGCACTTTAACTGCTTACCCCTGGGCACTCTCTTTAGGAGTGCTATTCTGGGTTGCAGGTTTTGATACCATGTATGCCTGCCTCGATGCCGATTTTGATAAAAAAGCGGGGCTTCATTCCTTGCCATCAAAGCTTGGGCCACGGAACGCTTTTCGCTTGGCTGGTGTTTTTCATATATTTGCCTTTTGTCTGTTTACCTTTACCGGCTTTCAGGCAGGATTGAATCTTGTCTACTACAGTGGTGTTTTGATCGCTGCAGCGGTGATTTTCTATCAACACAAGCTGGTTAATCCAAACGACCTCTCTAAGATTAAAGGAACGTTTTTCTCCATGAACGGTATTGTCAGTCTGGTTCTTTTTATTGCAACATGGCTCTCTTTACTTCTTGAAAAATAATGAAACGATTTTTATTTTTATCTCTCTTCCTCTGTCTTACTCTTGTCCATAGTGTGGAAAGCAGGGGGGCAGGGTATCCCAATGGTGAAGTAACTGAAGATATAAGAAAAGCCATGTATCAGGGTGGCGAAAAACTCAAATACAAAATTTCCTGGACGGGTGGCATCAAAATTGGTGAACTTCGTATGGAAGTCACAAGAGTTGCTGGTAAGGAAAATGTCTTTGAACTGAGAGCACGTGTAAAAGATTCTGGAATTTTTCACTTTTTCTATCCGGTGGATGATAGTTTTGTAACTCTGGTTGAAGGTGATAATCGGTTACCCTCTAGTTATGAAGTCATTCAGAAAGAGGGTGAAAACTATACTGCGCGGCGGCACACTGAGTATGATCAACATGATGGAAAAGTCCGGTATCAGAAAAACGAGAAAACTCCGGAATTGTATTCCATTGATGGAACTGTCCATAACGAGTTTTCATCATTCTTTTTTACGCGGATGATGCGGCTTGAAGCAGATTACCCAGCCATTGTTTCAACATTTGTGGATGGTGCTCGCCACGAGGTTGTGGTGCGAACCGGTACTGAAACCAGAATCAGAAAAACAGTCCGTGGTGATGTAAATGTGGTACCTTTTACTCCCATTATGAAGTTTAAAGGACTCTACGAAAAAGATGGTGCCACAGTTATCTGGCTTACCAATGATAAATGTCGTATCCCCGTTCGGATAAATTCTAAAATTCTTATTGGATCACTCACGGCAGAACTTGTTTCCTATTCAAATCCATACTGTGGGGATCAGAGTGCATACCATAAAAATATTCCTGATAGTCTGATAAAAGAGCAGGAACTTGAATTAGGTGACTGAATTTTCGTTCGTCCCTTTTCTTATATTGATTATATCCCAAAAGTGTTTATATTCTGCCTCGCAAAGAGGGAAGTACTAACTAAAGTTAAATAAAAAATAATTGATACATTAGGAGAATAGCATGAAACTTATTCTTTTGGGCGCTCCCGGCGCAGGCAAAGGTACCGTTGCAAAATTACTCACCGCCATTGACGGTTCTGTTCAGATTTCCACCGGAGATATTCTTCGTGGTGCAGTTACTGCAGGAAGCGAGCTTGGTAAAGAGGCTGAAGGCTATATGAAGCGTGGTGATCTCGTTCCTGATTCACTTATCATGGGAATTATGGAAGGTCGTCTTCAGGAAGATGATTGTGCCAAAGGATTTCTCCTCGATGGTTTCCCCCGTACCATACCACAGGCAGAAGAGCTTACCGCACTTCTTAAAAAACTTGGCATTGAGCTTGATATGGCTGTTGAAATTGATGTCCCAAAAGATATCATTCTTGATAGACTCTGTACCCGTCGTACCTGTGAAAATCCAGAATGTCAGGCAATTTACAATGTTAAATCCAATCCTCCAAAGGTTGAAGGGATTTGTGACAAATGTGGTGCCAAGGCTGTTCAACGTGAAGATGAGACCGAAGAGGCTATTAGTCACCGTCTTGCAACATATAACGAAAAGACTTCACCTCTTATCGGTTTTTACAAGGATGCCGGTTTGCTCCTGAGTGTTCCTGCAACCTCAAGTGATGCTGTAATCGATGCTGTGAAGAAAAAACTCAGCCTGTAAAATTACCTTTTTACGAGTTTACCAGTTAACCACTGTCTGTTTTTTTATAGGGGAGAGAGAACCAGTGGTTTTCACTCCCCTTTCTTTATTTTAGGAGTATGTCAATGAGTGAATCAGTATTAGAAACGAATTATAAAGGATTAGAGCTTGTTCATCGTGGAAAGGTGCGTGATATGTACGCAATACCAGGACATGATGATAAATTACTGATGGTGGCCACTGATCGTATTTCTGCCTTTGATGTGGTAATTGATGCAATTCCCGGAAAAGGGAAGGTGTTAACCCAGCTTTCACTCTTCTGGTTTGATCTCCTTGGTGATGTTATTGACAATCATCTTATCACCGCAGATGTAAATGAATACCCGGAAGCGTGTAAACCTTTTGCCGCAGAGCTTGATGGGCGTTCTATGCTTGTTCATAAAACTAGGCCTTTAAGTGTTGAATGTATTGTGCGAGGTTATATTTCAGGTTCCTTCTGGAAGGCCTACCAGAAAGACACCACGGTATGTGGCTTTGCCTTTCCCGATGATTTGCAGGAATCTGATAAACTTCCCGAGGTGATTTTCACTCCTTCAACAAAGGCTGACCTTGGTGATCATGATGAAAATATTTCGGTTAGCACCATGGAGGAGATGCTTGGTAAGGAACAGACTCAGAAAATTTCGGATATCAGCGTAGAGCTCTATAGCAGAGCAGCAGACTTTGCCAGATCCAAAGGGATTATTATTGCTGATACAAAGTTTGAACTCGGATTGCTTGGTGATGAGAATAAACTTATTCTAATAGATGAGGTTTTGACTCCCGATTCGTCTCGCTTCTGGCCATTCGATGAGTATACACCGGGGCAGGGACAGCCAAGCTTTGATAAACAATTTCTGCGTGATTATCTGTCAACACTTGACTGGGACAAAAATCCACCAGCACCCAAAGTTCCACAGGATATAATAGATAAAACCAAAGCACGTTACGAAGAAGCATTGGAAAAAATAACCAAAGGCTAATCGTTCTGTTTGGACTGGCATTTCATTGAAGTGTCAGTCCAGGTTCTTTTTAGCAGTGTTCTTATTCTATGCCTGGTTATCTACCAGTTTTTCTATAATTTTTAATAACTTTTTAAATGGTATCGGCTTGGTAAGGTAGTCGTTCATTCCTGCATCTCTGCATTTTTCCGCAAAATCCGTTGTTGCCTGAGCCGTTAGCGCAACTATGGGAATTGGGGATTTTCCAGATTTATTTTCTTTTTCCCTGATAAATTGTGTAGCCTCAATACCATTCATTACAGGCATGCGGATATCCATAAGAATGATGTCTGCGCTTTCTGACTCCATTTTATCAAGTAACTCCCTTCCGTTTGCACAGACTGTTACACTACAGCCATGTTCTTCAAGATAGGCAGAGATAATACGCTGATTAATAAATTCATCTTCTGCAAGAAATAGGTTGATTCCAGTAAGCATTTTTCTAAGAGATGGCTGGTTGTTCTGCACCTCCACTTCAGGTTGTTTCTCGATGTCCTTGTCGCAGAGAATAGTGAAACAGAAGGTAGAACCATTTGGATCACTTGCTTCAAGCCAGAGTTTGCCCTTCATGTGTTGGACAAATTCGGAACTGATAGTAAGGCCAAGGCCGGTACCCTCTATGATTTTATCTTTTTCAATATCGCCTTGATCAAATGCAGTAAAGATAGTCTGTTTCGCTTTGTCGGATATTCCAGTGCCATGGTCTATAACACTAAAGAGCAGTTTTACTTTTGCTTTTGATGGTTCTGCTTGCAAATCAATCTTGAGTAGAATTTGACCCTTTTCACTGAATTTTATACTATTATTAATCAAGTTAATAAGGATTTGTCTGATTCTTCCGCTGTCACCTATCAGGTCATTTGGAATATTACCAGCGAGTATGAAACTTATTGTAATATCTTTGTTAGCTGTCTGGACTTGCATTACATCAACGACTTCAGCAACAAGTTTAGAAAGAGAAAAAGGAGAATGATGCAGTTTAAATGTTCCGGACTCTATTTGGGAAAGATCGAGGATAGAACCGACAACGGTGTGCAGTCGTTTTCCTGAGAGAGTGGTCATTGACAGGAGTCGTTTTTGTTCAGTATTCAGTGGATCTTTACTTACCATCTCCAGCATACCAAGCATACCATGCAGAGGTGTACGGATTTCATGGCTCATATTGGCTAGAAAAATGGATTTTGCCTGAGTTGCCTTTTCTGCTTCAATTTTTGCTAGAATTGCCTGTTTTTCACCACTCCTACGTCTTTGAACCTCTTTTTCCAAAGAGAGGTTCGATTCCTGAAGCTGCATATTTATACTGTTCATGGCATTGGCAACATCTTGAAATTCTGCATCGGTGGAATGGGAAATGGCAACCTTTTTTCCCTGGAGTAATGTCGCGGAATCGTTTGCAAGGAGTTGTAGTGGCTCTATAATCTTTTTATTAGTTGTCCAACCAATAAGTGCAGATAGAAGGAGGAGGAGGAGGATCAGAAAGACCAGGAGTACAAAGGTTCTGGTATTTGGAATCCAGGATTTATTGGCATCAACTCTTGCGGCAATCGTAAATTTTTGACCATAAAAGTCAAGAACCGATGAAACTGAAACATAGTGAACGTTATCGAAAACAATATTCCCATCCCATTGTTGATTGGCAGGATAGGTCGGTGTGTAAAGTTCAGTGCTCGAATTTTGTGCAAGCACGACACCTTTATGATTTAGAACGCAAACACTTATATCTGGGGGAAATACTGTTGCTGCAATGATTTCCTTAAAAGTATCAAATGGAACAAGGGCTGAAATAACACCAATAATATATGAGTTGTCCAGGAACTTTACTGGTTGGCTGATAACAAGTGCAGGTGAATTGCTATCTGTTGCGAGTTGGGAAAAGTATGGATTTCCAGAATAGTATGGAACGTCAAAGAGTGCTGTGTCTTTGGTGAAAATGGGAAGAAGCTCCTGCTCTTCGTCATTTGATATTGAGCTTTGAACATCCCCGTTAATATCATAGTAAACGATGGATGAAAAAGAAGAGTTATTGCTTTTTAGAGTCTTGAGGAGGTTGTAGCGTTGATAATCTTTTTGTGCCATCCTTTCCACCTGTTGACTTGCTATCTCGAGGTCGTGAAGGGTGGTATGTAAAAAAGTGTTTATTTGATTGTTCAGGTTCTTACATACAGTTGTTAACTGTTGGTTAACGTGAGTATTGCGGGAAATATGGTTTTGGCGAAGAAAAAACGCACCCATGAGCAGTGCTTGAATAAGCGTTACAGCAACAAAAATAGAAAGTATACGTGTACGTATCGTTGTGCGCATTAACCAAAAATAGAGCTATGATTGTAGACTGGAGTTGCGAAGTTTGGTGACACATTTATTATACAGAACAATCAGAGAATGTCCATGAAAACAGTAGATGAGAGACCTGTGAAGGTGTGAAATATCCTGAAATATTGTTGGGAAAATATGGTTACTAACATCTCACAAAGGGGGAAGTCTTTCGAAAGAAGTAGATGTTGTATGAATCTTTTAATCATTTTTCGGACATGACATAATGGCATATTTGATTAACAACCACATGGAGTTGACGGTTGGATTTTAAAAGTAACATTCTTTTGTGTTGCTGTATTCCATAGGTAGGAAAAAATTCCAGTTTTGAAAAAAATATTGTGCTGTTCTTTTTATACTAATGATAGATGGCTCCAACGGTTTAACGAGTGAAATATTGTCCTTGACTAGGGTGGGGGGATGATAATAGCATTAAACGTGAGTAATAGAGTTACACTACATTTCTTGATGTTTGATGAAGGAGCTTAATTCCATGAAAAACAGTTTACTTGTTTTTATTACAGTTTTTATTGTAAATTTAGCCGTAGTACCAGTGTCTTCCGCTGCAGACAACCAGGCCGTAATTGATTTGAAGAAGGCGGAACAACTTGTTGCTTCTGCAGATCTGAAGAAAGTAAATGTTTTTTTACAAAAAAAATGTATTAGAGGAACTAAACGACCTAGGGAAGCTTGTTTGCTTATCATTTCCAAATATTTAGAACTGCAGACAAAAGCTGGAGGTATTAAAACTGCAACTTTTGGATATGTCAAAATTGGTGAACTGGACGAAGCACAGAAGTCTTTGGAAGCCTATCAAACTTCTTATCCTGAGGATCCAAATATTTTATATTCACAAAAATTAATAGATAGAACCAAAGCTTTGCCGATCAATCATAATGTGAAATATGTAATTACAGTAACTGATTCTCCACCCGTTGTATCCAAGAATGTAAAAAAACAGAACGCTTTTACATCGCCTGAAAAATCAAACCTTGCTAGAAAGCTGTCATCCAAAGATATTACTATTATTCAGAAATCTTCATCGAGAAGGACAACTCTTGGTTATGCAGTTGCCCTCAGCCCTGATGGCTACCTGGCCACTTCATCGGATGTTATCAATGGCCTTGATGCAATCCTGGTTAAAGTCCCAGGAAATAATGTTGGAGGTTACACAGCAAAAGTCGTCTCTAATTATAAAGGTGTTACCCTACTGAAAATTGACCCTTATTATCCCCTTGAAGTATTTCCAACAAAAGTAGTGTCAGAAAAGACCCCAGTTGGAATTTTATATGATCGAAAAATACTTGACGGCTTTGCCCAATCTAAAGGGGAAATGCTGAGTACAACTATCCCGGTTCCTTACAAAAAAGAATACAAAGTCATCCCTCAAGGGGCACCTGTATTGACAGTTGACTCAAAAATGGTTGGGATTGCAATTGTTAAAGATTCTACTTTCGCCGCTGTACCAATTCCAGGTTTAGTTAAAATAATTAATAAGCAACCAGCTGTGGCAAGCATTGATGAAAATGCGGCTCAACTATTTGGTTTTTCATGGCAATCCCCTAAGGCCGTTATCATGGAAACACTTAAAAAAACATACCCAAGTGTAGGGGTTGATTCCAGCAAATCATTGCACAAACTGGAATATTTTGATGGTAGAGGGTTTAGAGCAGTGGTTAATCGAATAGATCCCAAATTATTATCGTATGAAAAAAAATTCACAGATAAAAGCTTTAATGATTACAAACAGAATGATCATAAAGTAGTCGAAGTTTCAAGGTTGTATTTCTATTCCGGCGAATTGCTCTATGCCGGAAAAACTGGCAAAACAGTTATACCTTCTGGTGAAATTATTTATTCTAATGTCACCCAAAAACCTATTCTGATGCTTTTTAACGTGAGAAATAGTGATTGCAGTAATTATTCACAGCTTTTAGAGGACAAACACGGAAAACCTATTTTTAAAGAGCATATTACAATTGACCAAAGCTGGGAGGAGTTCGTTACCAGTTGGAGCTCAACAGATTATGATTCTTCATCAGTTCTGAAAACAGTTCGTCACCATCCGGAAGCTATGGGGTGTCATATTCTTCTTCTCCATCATAAAAATATTGCTGAGTTTGGAAAAGTTGTTGCAGATAAACTCGGGTTGTAAGTATTTGGAAAGAACATAATGGATAGTTTTGTCCTATTTTGACTCCGATATACGGGATTAGAGGTTTTACTAATAAGTTTGTTGGGCGGATGGTCGTGGATAACACTATACCATTTTGCTGTGCAACTTCAATTCACGGAGCAAGCGATTTTCTGTTGTTGATAAACTACTGTACTGTCCCTTCCATGCTGTTGATTATTGATTGTAATGCTGATTTATCAAAGAGGTAGGCTTTCGCACAAAAGTCACACCGAACCTCAACACCATCGGGTTTTTCCGATTTTAAATTAATCAGGTCGTCTTTGTCGAGTGAAAATAAAGCTTGTTTCATCTTCTCTTCACTACAGGAGCATTGATACCGGAGAGGTTGTGTAAGCAGTGTCCGATGAGGAATTTTGTCAAATAAAACTTCTAAAATATCATGAGGGGTTTTGCCCTGTTGTATAAACCTGGTGATCGAGCCAAGTTTTTGTATTTGAGTCTCAAGGCTGGCAATAAGAACCTCATCTGCAGGGGGGAGGGACTGGGCAAGAAAGCCGCCAGCACTAATTATTGTCCCACTCTTATCAACCTGTACTCCGACACCGATAGCAGATGGTGTTTGCTCGGATTTGGTGAGGTAAAAAGCCACATCTTCGCCAATTTCGCTGGTGTACAACTGTACAGTTCCCTCATATTTTTGTCTTGCGCCAATATCTTTTGTGACAGTGAGAAAACCGGCCTTTCCAAGGCCTGCTGCAACATCAATTATTCCATTTTTTAAAGGAACATCCGCATGGGGATTTGCCACATATCCGCGAACCTCACCAGTACAAAAGCCTTCTGTAACGATTTTACGTAAAGGGCCATTTGCCTCAAACTTCAGCATCACCTGCTGCTTATCTTTTAAAAGTGCCGCTAGAAGGATATTCGCAGTAAGAGCTCGTCCCAAAGCTACCGCAGCAACGGGCCCTGTGTCATGACGCCGACATGCTTCAGCCACCAAATCGGTGGTAACACAGGCAAGACCAAAGAATCTGCCATCTGTCGAAATTACTCGCTGTAAATGATCTGCCATTACGTATCTCTTTTGAATGTACTCATATAGGGAATTTTGAAAAAAATGATTAGCTTCTCATACCAAAAAAATGGCAAATTAGCCAGAAATCCTCGATATAGCCTAATTCCTATAAAACAGAGATGTTTGAAATAGCAGTTTTATAAACCTTTATATAGTACTGTTTATATAGGAAATATTCGTTTCTGGATTTTGTTGTTTACTTGAGATAACCGTGAGACTAATCGGTGTCTTTTCTCGTGATATTGACAAATCACAAGGAGAATCAGCTTGCTATCACTTGACCGGTTTTTTTTCATAGATATTGCTATAGTGTTCAAATCTATCGCCGGGTTAAAATGCGCAGCCATCTCAATGCTGATTGTTCTGGTTAAAGAATAGCACACAGAACAGATGATGGTGTTAATGCAGGCAATATGATATTGTTGAAAATAGTAACTATCTAATAAAATGAGTTTCTTCATTCATAATTCATCCTTTGGCTGAGAACAGGTTATGAGCAATGCCAAATCCTTATGGAAAGAACATGACTGACCCAATATTGAGTAAGCGAACACTTCTGGTTGACGATGACAGCCATATTCTCACCCTGCTCCAGCGCCATGTCAGCCGCCTGGGATTTAGTGGAGATCTCGCAGAAAACGGAGAAGAAGCTGTAAAATTATTGGAAAAACACACATATCCTCTGGTTATCAGTGATATTATGATGCCGCGAATGGATGGTATGGAACTTCTCCACCATATCAAGGAACATTGTCCTGAAACTGATGTCCTTGTCATTTCTGCCTATGGAAGTCAATACAGTTTTTCTGACCTGATTGCTGCCGGCGCCAGCGATTTTATCAGTAAACCCTTTGAGGCTGATGAACTGCAGGCTAAAATCCAGCGTATTCTCAGAGAACGTGCACTTCTGACGGAACTCCATCAGAGCAAAGAGAAAGAAAAACTGTTTTTTTTCCGTCTTGTTGAATCGCTGGCCATGTCGCTCGATGAGAAAGATTGCTATACCCATGGCCATGCCCGGAGGGTAACAAATCTCTCCCTGCAGCTGGCCGAGCAGCTCAAGGACAAGAATATAGATATGGAGCTGCTTCGTCTGAGTGCTATTTTGCATGATATCGGGAAAATAGGGGTCCCGGATGCCATCCTTCTCAAGGTTGCACAACTCAGCGATGAGGAGTTTGCTGTAATTAAAAAGCATCCAGATCAGGGAGCGCGCATATTACAGCCCATGGTCTTTGATAAACGAATGCATGATATTGCCCAGATTATCCGCCATCACCATGAACGTTTTGACGGAAAAGGCTATCCAGAGGGACTGTCAGGTGAGACCATCCCCATCTATTCCAGGATCATTACTGTTGCCGACAGCTATGACGCCATGACTTCCGATCGTCCCTACCGTAAGGGGATGGGATGTAAAGATGCCCTGGCCGAAATCGAGCTGAATAGAGGCCAGCAGTTTGATCCTCTTCTTGCCAAAAAATTTATCGCCTTGATGGATGGTTGCCGTCAAGGCTCTCCCTGTCCCTCTCTTGCTGTCTGTGAAATTTTCGCCCGGATTGAAGAAAACATTATCTCTAAGGCTTATGAAATGCAATACTGCCGGACGAATTTCAGGGCCTGTGCCCGTTATAAAATTAAAACCAAAGAAGATCGGCCCATAAATCTTTTACCGGATGGCAGTCTCTTTATGGATGACAATCCAGAAAAATGCAAAACGAACGGAAGTTGAAATGATCGAAAAAAAGAAACTGACATGGAATTGGCTTCAGGGAGATAGGGGCAGGGCTTTGGCTATTATCTCTACCATCATTCTCCTGATCTCTCTTGCCTTTTTTTTGTACGGTGTAAATGAGCACAACAAGACCATAGATCTGTTGATCAGCAAAACAGAGGAGGATATCAACCACACTGTCAGCCAGATTCGTGATCGTTTCTTCCACCAATACGAACAGCGATTACAGACCTTTCTCCAGGTAAACCCTGACATCGTCAAGGCCTTTGTTGAACGTGACCGCGAACGTCTCTACGAGCTGGCCCTCCCTAATTTTAAGATCCTGCAACGGGAAAATAAATATTTTGGTATCCTCCATTTTCACCTCCCCGACGGGAGTTCCTTCCTCCGTGTTCATGACCCGGACCACTGGGGTGATGATCTTATAAGCATCCGTCCATCGCTTACCGTTATCCATGAACGGCAGGAACCAGTTACGGGCTTTGGAATCGCTGGGCATGGCGGCTTTTTTCGAACCTTCGCTCCGGTCTTTTTTCAAGGGCATTATATGGGGGCTGTGGAGTTTGGTCTGGATATGCACCAGGCCGTTGAGATTATGGAGAATATGCTTCATTTGCAGGCAACGAGCTATATTGCTGCAGAGGAGTGGAGCAAGGCCGATTATTTAAATAAGTTTCACATGGTTACCCGTGGCGGCTTTGTGATCAACAGCCACGGAAACCCACTTTACGAGAAGCTCCCTGTAGATTTACGCCTTAATGAAGAATTACATCGCCAGGTCGAAATAGATGGGAACAATTATATCATTCATACTCATCTGGTCTTTAAGGGGTTCAACAAGGACATTGTCGGCGGTCTCATTATTTTTCAGGATGTGACACAACTCATAGAAAACAAACAAAGTTTTCTACTCAAAGCAATTCTCTTAACCATCACTCTCCTGCTTGTTGGCTTCACAGCCCTGCATCTCAGCTTTAACCGGTTGATGGGAGCTATGGAGAAGGCGGCCCAGGAGTGGACTGCCGCCATGGATGCGGAAACGGACGCTGTTTATATCCTTTCTCCCGACAGGCATCTGATCCAGGCAAACAGTTCCTTTTATAAGATGGTGGGGATCGCTTCCGAGAAGGCCACTGGTCAACACATTGAAAAAATTGTCCATCCCCAGGGAGAGACCGTATCCTGCCCGGTCTGTCAGGCCCAGGAGGAGATGCGTGATGCTCAGATTATCCTGGAAGGTGATCATCCGGATAACCCCAGCGGTGTGCCCCTGGAAATTACGGTGACAATAGTTAGGGGCAGTGAGGGAATCCCTCTTAGTATCCTGATGCGCCTCCACGATCTCAGTGAACAGAGAGCAGTGGAAAACCGCCTGCACCGGAGTAAGAAAGAGTGGGAGCGGACCTTTGATGCCGTTACCGATCTGGTGACCATTCAGGATATGGACATGCGCATTGTCAAGGCCAACCGGGCCGCAGAGGAGTTTTTTCAGGTGGGACGAGGGGGACTGGTCGGTAAACACTGCCATAAAGTCTTTCGTGGTCAGGAAAGCCCTTGCCAGGATTGTCCCCAATCGGGTCACTCGGTACTGGAAGCAGCCCATCCACCTATTATCAGACATGATCATCTGCAGAAAATTTTCCACATTTCATTTTCTCCTCTCTTTACAAAAGAAGGAAAAATAGAGTATCTGGTCCATATTGCACGGGATATTACGGCCCAGAAGCAGCTTGAAGAGGAATTGCTGCAGAGTCATAAAATGGAGGCAGTTGGTACCATGGCAGGTGGGATTGCCCATGATTTCAACAACATTCTCGGGGCAATCATAGGATTTTCTGAATTTGTGCGAGATGACCTAGCAGAAGACAGTCAATCGAGAGACGATATTGAGCAGGTCCTGCAGGCAGCAGGCAGGGCCAAGGAACTTGTAAAACAGATCCTCACCTTCAGCAGGAAGAGTGAACACCAGCTGCAGCTGCTGGAACCCTACTATATAGTTAAAGAAGTACTGGAAATGTTGCACTCCACCCTGCCGAGCACGGTGACCATTGAACAGGAACTGGACAGAGAGGCTGGTACGGTGGAGGCCGATCCTACCAAAATCCATCAAATTCTGGTCAATCTCTGTACCAATGGGTTTCAGGCCATGGAGGGAGAAAAAGGCATTCTCCGGGTTTCTCTCACGCGTCAGGAAGTTAAGCATGGAACAATGCAGCAGGGAGAAATTGTTCCCGGAACCTATCTTATCCTTGAGGTAAGCGACACCGGCCAGGGAATGAACAGGGAAACCCGGGGACAGATTTTTAATCCTTTTTTCAGCACCAAGGAGGTCGGCAAGGGTACAGGGCTGGGCCTGTCGGTCCTACATGGTATTGTTAAAGATTACAAAGGGTGTGTTGAAGTGGAGAGTGTTCCTGGGGAAGGCAGTATCTTTCGAGTATACCTTCCAGCTATTGAAGAATCTCAAGCAGATAGTGCTGGCAGGACACAGCGTATTAACCAAAAGCAAAGGGGGGGGCAGTGAAAAAATCCTTGTCGTTGACGATGACCCTCTTCTTGTCCGTGTCAATAGCCGTACTCTAAGCAATATTGGGTACAGAGTAACGGAAACAACATCCAGTCAGGAGGCATTGGAAAAGATTCGCAAGTCCCCCCAGTACTTTGATCTGTTGGTAACTGATCAGACCATGCCCCAGCTGACAGGGGCTGAGCTGGCAGCCGAGGCGATGAAGATCGCCCCTGAGATCTCTGTGATACTCTGCACTGGGCATTCCAGTGTTGTTTCGAGAAAGGATGCCCTGGCCATGGGGATCTGTCGCTATGTGTGTAAACCTGTTCAGGGGACGGAACTCATTGATGCAGTCCGGGAAGTCCTGGACGAACAGAGCAATCCTTCCACATAAGGAAAGGATGAAAGGAGGGAGGCAATGTTGACAGCGGAAAAATCTTCAATGAAAAGGATTTCATTTTTCACTGCCTTTCTCTTGCTGTTTTTCGGGATGAGCTTTTACCTGCTCTCCTTTCTTCATCATCAGCGAGAAAATACGTACCTGCGACAGATGACGGAACAGCAGAGGGTACAGCTACAGTCCATTATCTACTCTCTTGAAAAAACAGCGAATATTGTATTTGAGACGCTCTTTGAAAATAATGCTACCGCAGAAATTATCTCCCTTGCTGAACAAGCAGACGACGAAGAAAAGGATGCTTTACGACAGTTGCTCCGAGAAAAGTTCTCTCAAAAATATGATAAGTTACAGTCGTATGGGATAGATTTTCTTCATTTTCATCTCCCCGGCTCCATCAGTTTTCTCCGTTTTCAAAGCCCGGCCGTTTATGGGGATACGCTTCAGGGGGTACGCCACTCCATTGACCTGGTAAATAAAAGCAGGGCTCCTGTCCATGGTTTTGAAGAAGGTAGAGTCTCTCAAGGGTTTCGAAATGTTTACCCGCTTTTTTACTGGGACGAATTCGTTGGTACGATGGAAATCTCATTCTCTTTTGCAGTGGTCAGAAAACTTGCGGCACAACTCTTTCCGGCGATTCAAACTCTTATTCTTCATGAAGATATTATCTCCTATGCAGTTTCTGAACAGGGGCAAAAACGATATATGGCTTGTAGGATCTCCCCGCTTTACCGTGAGGATCGCTGCGTTGCAGAGCGTATTCAAGAGGAGCTACCTGCCCTGGGTTTTATTTCCCTGGAAGAGTTGCGAACCGTAAATGACGAACTGAGGTATGTTGTTGCTGAGAGACTGGCCAATGGTGAGTCCTTTTCTCTTGCCAAAACTTTCAATCAAGAAAAACAAGTGTTACTAATAAGCTTTCTTCCAGCCAGTAATATCAAAGGAAAGGATGTTGGGTATTTCGTCAGTTACCGAGAAGACCAGACCCTCAAAAGTTATAATCAAAGATATCACCAGGTACAACTTGTTGTCTTCTTCGTAGCCCTTTCCTCTTTTATGACACTTTTCTTCTATACCCGTCAAAGCGGGCGAAGAAAAAAATACCAGGTCCTGGCTACAGTGGATGGCTTAACCGGGCTGGCCAATCGATTTCATTTTGATCTGATACTAGGGCAGGCCATTCGTCAGGGAAATCGAAATAACAGTCTGTTTTCCCTAATTCTTTTCGATATAGATGATTTTAAAAAGGTAAACGACACCTATGGCCATGACGGGGGAGACAAGACCCTTATTCATATCTCCAGCCTGATCCTCGACAGTGTAAGAGAGCAGGATCTGATTGCCCGATGGGGAGGAGAGGAGTTTGTCGCACTCCTGCCCGATACTGAGGTGACTGCGGCCAGTATTGTTGCAGAAAAATTAAGACTGGCTGTGGAGGGGGGCAGGGTGCAATCCGGAAGGGATGAGATACAGGTAACCTGTAGTTTTGGTGTCACACAATTTCGGAAAAAAATGGAACCTGACGAATTGTTCAGGAAGGTCGATCAAGCCCTTTACCAGGCAAAGGAGAGTGGCAAGAACTGTGTGATTATTGCTGACTAATGTAGCTGGCCTGTCTTGTGTGAATCGCTTCTGCCTCTTCATGGTCTATGACGAGAATCCACTGTTACTTATGATTGATCTGTCAACTCTATCGATCCTTGTCATTGTCAACATCTATGTCATTCTGGCGCTTGCATTATTGACATTTAGTGTCAGTGAGCTGCAGGCAATTGACATACTTGGCTTTGCAGCTGCAAGTGTTCGCTTAGGCTCACGGTATCAGTCCGGGACGGGAATGGTGCCCAAAAACCTCTGTCTTGATCGTCAATTGTTTCAGAAGAGTTTCAATAATGAGGCACAGGTGAACTCGGATTTGTCAAAAAAAGCTGTGCGCATGCTGGAGAGCTCAATCAAGCGTTCAACGCAGTAAGTGGATAGCCAGAACAAATTCTCGACACGGAGTCTCGCTGCTTTCTTTTGGCTTTGTATCTAAAGGAATAATAATGATATGATAAAGAAATAATAATGATAGCTCTTTGGCGAGAGCTTTTCACATAAAAGGAAATAATCAGTGAAACAGGATGCTTCTGGATATCCCAGACTTCTCCAGACTGAGATTGCTCTTTTTAGGCACAAGATAAACTCTTGATTGGGAGGGACATTGTCAAACAATTCTAAATCTTCAAGATCTTCCAAACGTAACGCCCTGCGTTTATGTTGTAATAATCATTCAGTAACATACAAAACAGCATATGATGAGGGTGAAGCACATTTGGTCAATATCTCATCAGGGGGCTGTTGTTTTGAATCAGCAAGCCTGGCCTTATCGGTCCGGGAAAAAATTCTTATTTCTATCGAACTTGAAGCAGGGCAAAATATTATTGAGGCCAAGGCGGTCATCGTCCGTGCGCAGGAGAATATATATGCTGCGAAATTTATACTTATTGAACCTGCCACCCAAGGCCTGATCAGAAGCTATTTCACCCAACAGTTACGTGATCAACAATCGTCTCCTTCAGCATAGGGAACAGGACAAACCGCCATGGATCAATATATTGCCAGACAGCCCATTCTCAATGTCCATAGAAAGCTCTTCGCCTATGAACTCCTCTACCGGGGAGACAAACATTATACACTGGACAAGGTCAGTGGGAACCAGGCAACAGCCAGCGTACTTTCAAGTGCTTTTCTGACAAAAGATATTGAAGATATATCGGGACATAGACCATGTTTTGTCAACTTTCCGCAGGAATTACTCGAGAAAATGCTGCCCCTCTCTTTTCCGAAATCACAGGTTGTGGTGGAAGTACTTGAAGATGTCAAACCCAGCGCAAAAGTGATTGATGCGTGTCATCGTCTTCACAAGGCTGGTTATAAAATAGCACTTGATGATTTTGTCTACGACAGAACCCTGGAACCTCTTTTGGAACTGGCAGATATTGTAAAAATTGATATTCGCATGACACCCCTTGATACAATCCTGCGAACACTCAAATTACTTTCACAACATAACGTAAAGCTTCTCGCCGAAAAGGTTGAGACAATGAAAGAATTTGAGCAGGCGAATAAAATGGGATTTAGTTATTATCAAGGCTATTTTTTCTGTAAACCTGAAAAAATTAAGATCAAAATATTATCGGCAAACAAAGCCATCATGTTGCAGCTTCTTGCAGAAGTAACCAGGAAAGAAACTGATATTGATAAATTACACAAAATTATCCAGACCGATTTGGCAATCACGTATAAGCTCTTTAAATTTTTGAACTCCGCCTATTTTTATCGTCTCCAGGAGGTGAAAACAGTCAAACATGCCATTGCCTACCTGGGTGAAAGAGAGCTTCGCCGGTTTATCATGTTGATGATTATCTCCGAATTGGCCACAAAAAAACCCGGTGAATTGGTTAGACTTGTGCTTGTCAGGGCTAAATTTTGTGAATTACTCGGATTGGCCAGTCCCCATAAGATCGATGCTTCGGAATTATTCATAATGGGACTGTTTTCCCTGTTGGATGCAATGCTCGATTTGAATATGAAGGATATACTGGGAAACCTGCCGGTCAGTAACAGGGTAAAGGAAGCCCTTTTGTTAGAACCGGGACTTTACACAACTTTTCTGAAAGTACCTATTTCTTTTGAGAGAAATCAATCCGCAATTTTCACCCCATTACTTGCAGAACTGGGAGTAGAGCATAAAAAGGTTTCGAAGTGTTATCTTACAGCAGTAAATTATGCCAATGGACTGCTCTGAGAGTAAGGTTTATTCCTGTTACCCAAAATGGTGATGTTGAAATAGCGAGCACTCGTGGGTCTCTGTTGGCTCAGGTTTCGTGAGTTGGATTGTTTTTCAGAAATTCAAAAGTCTGCCGTACTGCTGTATGCGGATTCTTTGTTGTAGTCTCTACCTGTTCTTTCTGACACAGAAATATTCTCATAAAAGAAAAAGATTGACTTTAGGATAGCATCATCATAGGGTGCGGTATCGACAGTTGGCGATATGGCGATATTATAATATGTAAAAACCAGGTGAACAATATGAAACAATTTATTCGTGTTATGAAGGCGTTGTCTGATCCTAATCGAGTTCGGATTATTAAACTCCTTGGCTCCAAGGAGCTCTGTGTCTGCGAGCTGCAGGATCTTATTGGACTGGCACAATCAACAGTTTCCAAACATCTGAAAGTGCTGGAGGATGCTGGTCTGGTTGACTACCGCAAAGAAGGTTCATGGTATATTTTCAGACTGACCAAGGGAGAAGAGTCCGATTATGCCAAGGTGATGCTCAAAAAACTTAACGGATGGCTTGATGAAGATCCTCTGTTACGGAAAATGGTAGCCCGGCTCTCTCAGGTGGATAGAGAACGACGTTGCGCTGCATGATTATATTTGAAGGTCTTTAAGGAGCATTTTTCATGAAATCAATAAAGAACCGTACAGAAGGGACTGACTGTTGTTCACCAAGTCCTGGTACACCCAATAAAAAAATAACAGTTAAGCAGTCCAGCATGGGCCTGTTCGGGCTCATCGTCTGGTATATTATTTATAAACAGCTCCTTCCCTTTTCCCATTTTTTTTCCTATGACCTGCTTGGTCTTGAAAAGGGCAGTCATCTTGGTGAGGCTATCCAGTTTTTTGTCTATGATACGCCCAAAGTAATGATGCTGTTGACCCTCATAGTTTTCGTAATAGGCATACTTCGATCCTTTTTCACTCAGGAACGAACCCGTAAATACCTGGCTGGAAAGCGGGAGACAGCCGGCAATGTGATGGCTGCCCTGCTTGGTATTGTTACCCCTTTCTGTTCCTGTTCTGCAGTTCCACTCTTTCTTGGCTTTGTTCAAGCTGGAGTTCCTCTGGGAGTGACGTTTTCTTTTCTTATTGCAGCTCCAATGGTTAATGAAATAGCCGTGATTCTTCTCTATGGCCTACTCGGATGGAAAGTAGCAGCCATTTATCTTGGAACAGGTCTTCTCATCGCCATAATCTCCGGTTGGGTCATTGGCCGTTTCAACCTGGAGCATTGGATTGAGGATTGGGTGCAGGAACTGCGATCAGCTGAGGCCGTGGTCATAGAAGAAACATTGACATGGTCTGATCGCATTGATCGCGGACGAGAAGCCGTGCGCGATATTGTTGGCAAGGTTTGGATTTATGTTGTTGCTGGAATAGGAGTCGGTGCTGCGATTCATGGATATGTGCCAGAGACCTTCATGGCCTCCATCATGGGCAAAGATGCCTGGTGGTCAGTGCCTGTCGCCGTGGTTGTCGGTATCCCCATGTATTCGAATGCCGCCGGTATTGTACCAGTGGTGGAAGCGCTTCTTGGCAAGGGGGCGGCCCTTGGCACAGTACTTGCCTTTATGATGAGCGTTATTGCCCTGTCACTGCCAGAGATGGTTATCCTTCGTAAAGTACTCAAACTAAAGTTGATTGCAGTCTTTGTTGCAGTTGTTGGGAGTGGAATTCTCTTTACCGGTTTTTTGTTCAATTTAATTATTTGACAGTCACTCATCAGAAAAAAGTTGAATCATCTTTTCATGATGAACACTATTTCATACACAAATAAAGGAAGAAAAAAATGGAAATAAAAGTATGCGGGCCGGGATGTTCCTCATGTGAAAAGACCCAAAAAATCGTTGAGGCGGCAATCGCTGCCACTGGTGTTGATGCCACCCTCACTAAGGTGACAGACTTTCAGGAAATCGCAAAACTGGGTATTTTTTCAACCCCTGCGGTTATTGCCGATGGGGATGTGAAATCCGTGGGGAATATTCCTAAACAGTCTGACGTAGAGGGCTGGTTAAGCGCATGAGAGAAGCAATATTTTACCTGGTCGTGTTTATGGTGGTGTCGCTATCCGTCACGGCCTATGCAGAAGAAGCATCTGAAATTCCGGTTAAGAACATGGTGACCATGCTAGACCTGGGTGCAGACAGTTGTGTCCCTTGTAAACTAATGGCCCCAATCCTAAAGAAGCTGGAACAGGAATACCGGGGAAGAGCCGCCATTGTTTTTATTGATGTATGGAAAAATCCGGATCAGGGAAAAAAATATGGCACCAGGGCTATTCCCACTCAGATTTTCTATGAAAAAAGCGGTAGGGAACGGTACCGTCATGTCGGTTTTTTGGGTGAAAAGGAGATACGGAAATGGTTGGATATGCTGATTTCAATCGAACAGTAGTGTTCTTATAGAGATAAATCCATGATTGTAGTTTTTTAAAAACGGAGCCCTATGCTTGATACTCTTTTTATCACCATTAATGCATGGATGACAGGCGGGATTTTAGCAGCTGCTGTTGGGTGTTTCGCCTGGGGTATGGTGAGCGTGCTTTTTAGTCCCTGTCATATGGCTTCCATCCCTCTTATTATTGGCTACGTGGGTGGCCAGAATACAATTCTTAAAGAGCGGGACGCCGTTCCCTATGCCCTGGTTTTCACCTGCGGACTCTTTATCACCATCGCTATGATTGGTTTTGTCTGCGTCATGCTGGGCAGGATGATGGGCGATGTGGGACCCTACTGGACAATTCTGTTAGGGGTGATTCTTTTATGGGTTGCCATGGATATGCTTGGGATTGCTAAATGCAAACTGCCTGGTAATTCTTTAAGTCGGATCCAGGTTAGGGGGCTGCCCGGTGCATTTCTTTTAGGGCTTGCCTATGGGGTTCTTTCCGGCTCCTGTACCTTCGGCTTTATTGCTCCCATTCTTGCCATTATTACTGTGCAAAAACAGATCGCCACAGGGCTTTTCCTCCTCACGCTCTTTGCCCTTGGCCATTGTCTCCCTATTGCTGTGGCCGGCAGTTCGGCAACGACCGTCAAGAGAATCCTCAACAACTCTTCTTTTCACCATAGTGGTATCTGGTTTAGAAAAGGTGCCGGAATTTTAGTTGGCAGCCTTGGACTCTATTTTATCCTTCTCCCCTGGATAAACGTATGAAAAAACAAATGGAATGCTACTTGGAAAGATGACTCCCGAGTAAAACGTTTGTTCTCCACGTTCTTTTCCAGGTACATCAGTACAATATAGTACAGCTTGTGTGCCTGGAACAAAAATTCCACTGGCTTGGTATCTCAAGAGTGAATGCAACCGGAAAAGTTGTGCGTAGGACGGTGCTATTCTAATTTCCTTTGTAATCAATCATACCGTAAATATACGAGTAGCAACTGTCTAATTATAAGACAATAGCCCGTCATTGCTGGTGAAGAAAAAAAGTCCCATCAGAAGGTATCTTCAAATTTCTGAGCAGCGGACCCGCTGCTTACTGAAGGCTATCAGAATTCTATGTAGTCGTAATCGATAATCTCCTCCACATCCCCCTCGCTGTGTTTGCGATAATAGACCATCTTATCAAAAGTTGGCTTATAAATAATCACGATGGAATTCTCCTTGGCCGCAAATCCCCCTTTTTGTCCCGGTGGATAATAGCGAAAGAGAATTAAGACATCCCCATATTCATGGATCACCACATCAGCAATCCCGGCAAGGCTGTTGGAGGTCGTTTTTCGCATCTCCTGGAGTGGTCCAAGTCCTCCTACTAGCTTACGAATGGATTCCTCATTAATTAATGCATCGATGGGTCCCTTATAGTACCGTATGACCGAAATGAGTTGGTTCTTAAATAGCTTGAATTCTATCCGTTCAACATCTTCTTCCGGATGAGGAAGGCGAAACAGAGTAACCCGAAAACCATCTTCCTCGACAAACGCAACTTCCGAAAATGTCTGTTCAATAACCGGAAACGGGCTGTTCCATGGAATCCCCATGCAATCTCCCGTTTCCTGTCCATTGACGGCAATACTACTCCCTTGCAAAAGGAGAAAAACAAGGAAAGTATTCAGAAAAAGTTTCATGCCGCAACGCAATCCTTTTGCTGTTGTTTTTGGAGTAACTCGCCTTCCTGCTCAAGAAATGTCTTTGCCAATTCTGCAACTTCGCGATACAGAGGTAGGTTTGCCTTGTTGATAACCTTATCAAAGAATTCTGGTGCCCATGCAAGGAGATGTTCCGTAAGAAAACGGCCCTTTATCGAAAAGAGATTGTCTGCAAGTTCTGTCTCATCATCACTCACTGCCTGTGCATACCGCTCTTCGAGCTTTTGCATAAACTCTAGCTCTGCACCAATATGATCAGGCATGCCGCCAAAATCTGACTGGTAGCTCAGTCCGGTGGCTTCGACAAATTTTTTGACCGCAACGGTATCGGCACCCCAGAGTTTTCCATAATCCCCATCATCGCGAACACGATGAACGGACTCATGGGGAGAAATAAAATGTCCGGGTCCTATAAACAGACCAGCAAACTCAATAGCGAGTTCATCGACCAGTTGAACTGAGTCTTTATTATAAAACTCTTCACCCAGATCCATCTCTAACTCGGTAAATGTTTCACGGAATTCAGGGCTTCGTAACTGAACCAGAAGTTCCGGGTTGATCTCGGTGGCAAAAGAATCCGACAATTTATAGAGAGAATCAAAAATGAGACTATCTACAGCCGCCCCATCGGCAATCCCTGTGGCAACCGCCTCAATGGATTTGTCGTGACTTTCGGTATAAAACGTTTTCTTAAAAAAATCTTTTGTCATATGTCCACGACTGTTCAGTGTTGCCACCGGATAGATACGGCCACTGAGCGACAAGGGATCGGTGAAGGCAAAAACTTGCCCCTGGAGCTGTTCAAGTGTCGTGGCCGGGTTGTTTTTACCGGTAATGATGTATGACTGGTATGCGGTCTTCCCTTTAACCACGGGTACTGCCAACACTTCAAGACCAAAGGACTTTCGGCCGGCAAGATATCCACCCGTACAGGTAAAGGCCATCTGGACGCTTGCATCATAGAGGAGTGTGTTTATTTCTTCGTAGCTGCGACGCTGTTTCAGGTGGACGTGGGTTTCCAGTTTTTCTTCCAGATACTCACGAAATTCGGCAAAGTGGACAAAGGTCTGGGCCGGAGAAGCCATTGCTGAAACAGCAAAGAAGAAATGATCGGCGTGCTCATCTCCTTCTGACTGAGATGATGCCGGACTAGGATACAGCATAAAGAGCAATAAGCAGACAATAAGAGGGCTATTTTTGACTTTCAGCATAGAAAAACACCACTGGCGTTTCAGCCTTTTTCAAGGAAAGAACGCCAAAATTAAGGCCTACGAAAAATTCTTGCACAGACATACACTTAATAATTGTATATTACAC
>Ga0307929_1000520_pt1 | contig 36809 bp, 28 predicted proteins | sample AceLakmetage1330_FD_203160 | JGI IMG/M metagenome (GOLD analysis project Ga0307929, IMG submission 203160) | Saline water microbial communities from Ace Lake, Antarctica - #1330 | ecosystem: Environmental > Aquatic > Non-marine Saline and Alkaline > Saline | place: Antarctica: Ace Lake... | reverse complement strand
TCGTATTTTAATAAGAAGAATGAACAAGGTTGATCAATTGCAGCAAACGGTTCCAGAAAGAAGTCAGTTCCTGAAAAACGTGAGTGCAGAATTGCGTTGTTATTGTTATACCGATTCAGTCGATCTCGATGACTTTCTGAATGCATTTAAGAATAAATATAAACATTCGATTGAATTTTATATAACAAATAATTCAGAAAACAGACTGGTGTGTGATGAAATAGAAGTAATGAAAATTTTACTAGAACAGTCTACAAAACTTATAGAAAGAAAAGTGCGAGCAATGGGGATGCAAAATGTAAGAATGTTCATTCTTTCTTGTATGGGGGAAAATACGTACTCAAGCGCGAGGAGTCTACGCGTGTGCCCACTAAGGATCGCGAAATTAGGATTCGTACAGAGGATTAATAATAAATTCTCCAAAATACTAGGAGAGACCTTTGATTCACTGTCTCCTGAAGGAGGAAGGTAAAACCATTATAAAAAATCCTTACGACGTATTGACGAATTGTGAATACTTTGTATTTTGCAAATATGGAAAAAGCAGTGAAGGATCGGTTTACCGGTGGTCTTAAAAGAAAAGTGGACACGAAAAATCGTTTTACGTTTCCAGCGAAATGGAAAGGGCAATCTAAAGATTTTTTTCTTTGGGTTCCAAAGAAAGGGAAGCTCATAAAAGAGCTCCAGACTTCAAAGCAAAAAATATTAGGAATATTGGCCCGAACAGAAGAACCAATCCAAGGCGCTTATGGCGGAGATAACTACTTAGATGATATTTATTCGAATTTATTTGAAATTAAAAAAAGTACTGCTAATCGAATACAGATCCCTAAAGAAGCGGCAGAAAAAATGAAAATAGAGAATCAAAGAATAGATCTTGTTGGATGCGTAGAGTACATCGCAATTATACAGGGGAAGGTGGAAGACTCAATCGATGAAGAGTAGGTCATCTCCTATTTCTCCCTCAAATATACCCGCATTTACTTCAAGGACGTATTTCGCTTTCACAGAAGGAACAAAGCTTGGGCATTCTTCGGCTTCACACGGTGTCAGTGTTTGAATATCAACCACTTTCATATTTTCTGAAATCCAAATCACATCCAAAGGAATGAGTGTGTTTTTCATCCAGAATGAGTGAAAATCGATTTCTTCAAAAATAAATAGCATTCCATTTCCCTCGCTCAATGACTCACGCAACATAAGTCCCTGTTGTCTTTGTTCTTGTGTTTTCGCCACTTCCACGCTCCATGATTGTTCACCGATTTTCACGGTCATTTCATCCAGCTCGTGTGCTTTGTGAAGAATTTCTGAAGTTGTGTGTTCACATCCCATCGAAAAAAGTGTACAAAGAATCACGCAAAAAGAAATCAATTTTCCCATATGTCTCAACCTACTGATTTTCTCAAAAACCTCAATCCCGCCCAACGACAGGCGGTAGAGAAAGTGTACGGACAGATTTTGGTTTTAGCGGGGCCAGGGACAGGAAAAACACACCTCTTAACGGCTCGCATCGCGTACCTACTCCAGCAAGATGTGGGGGCGCAATCGCAAAACATTCTCTGCCTCACGTTTACCGAAGCGGGAGCGACCGAAATGCGAGATCGGCTTCAATCAAGCATCGGGAATGAAGCGTACAAGGTGAAAATTTCTACATTTCATGGATTTTGTCAGTGGGTGATGGATGAATATCCAGAATACTTTGAAACGAAACGAGGAACGCGAGAAATAGCTGATGATCTACAAAAAGCACTCGCCTTCCAGGATTCTGTACAGTCGAAGAAGTGGGAATTTTTCTCGAACGTGTGGGATGACTTTATTTTCCGACACGACATCTTGAGCGCTATTTCAAAGCTCAAACGAGAAAACATCTCCGCGAATGGGCTTCGAGAACTGATTCCAGAGGAGAAGAAACGGCTCGATGAGGATCCAGGAAATTTTTATAAACGAAAATTCGGTGCATTTAAAGAAGGAGATTTTAAACCCAAAAAACGAGAAGAGATTGATCGCAAGATTCGACGCATGGAAGAGTTGGCAGATTTCTGGGATGTGTATGAGGCGAAGATGAAAGAAAAAGGGTTCTTTGATTTCGATGATCAGCTCATGTGGGTGATTGGAGAGGTGAAAGAAAACAAAAATTTGAGACTCGATTTAGCGGAGCGATTTCAGTGGGTTTTGGTCGATGAGTACCAAGATACCAATTCCGTGCAAAACGAGCTCCTATGGGCGCTCAGTGACTTCCAGGAGGATCCTAATATCTTCGCTGTTGGAGATGATGACCAGGCAATTTACAGGTTTCAGGGCGCAAGTGTGGAGAATGTTTTCGAATTCCAAAAACACTTTCCTTCTCATGAGCAAATCACGCTCACTGAAAATTACAGATCCGCTCAAAATATTCTCGACGGAGCCCTCGCTTCTATTGCGAATAATAAAACCAGGGCCGATGCGAATAAAAAATTAACCGCGAGTGGGAAAAATAAAGATTTCACGGGCACGATTCACAAGGCCGTATTTGGCGCGCGACTCAGTGAGATGGGATTTCTCGTAGAGCGTATTCAACAAGCACTCAAAGATGGAACGCCTCCTGGGGAGATTGCGATACTGTGTCGAAAAAATGCAGAAGTTTTGGAAATCGCACGAGAATTGCCGAAGTTTGGAATTCCGGTTTCTGCTCAGATTTTTCAAAATATATTTGAAGACCAGTGGATCAGGATTTTGATTTTGATGCTCGAAATTTTCGCCGATCCGCGAAATGATGAAAAAATGATGGAGCTTCTCCACACACAATTCTTTGGACTTTCTGGGGAGAAACTTCTTCAACTATTCCTCAAACGAAGCGAAGAGAAACTATCTGTTATTGCTCTCCTAGAGAAGGAATCGAAGAGTGATGAATCGTTAAAAAAGATCTTCGATCTCATCGTAAACGCTCGTCAGAAATTCTGGCACTGTCGTCCGGAAGTATTGATTGAAAAATTATTGTACGAATCGGGACTCGCCGAATTCCTTTCTCAAGAAGACAACGAAACGTCTTCCGAAAATTGGCAGATGGTTCGAAAATTTATCGAATGGGCGCGGGAACAAAAGTGCGAAACTCTTCCAAAGTTGTTGGAACGAATCGATCTTCACGCGCAGTTAAATATTCCAGTTCGACCAAATTCATTGCCGGCTGACCAGAGAGCGGTGCACATTCTCACCGCCCATGGATCGAAGGGGCGAGAGTTTGATATTGTATTTCTTTCAGGACTGCTTGATCGAGTGTGGGGCAATAATAGAGCCAGAAACGGGATTGCGTTGCCACAACTTTTTCAAGAAACACACGATGATAATGAAGATGAACGAAGACTTTTCTTCGTAGCGATAACACGAGCGAGAAAAGAAATTTTCTTATCCTACGCGGCAACAGATTTCTCTGGACGAGAAAAAAATCCATCACAATTTTGGCACGAAATTCCAGATTCAGTGTGTACTCTTCTCCCGCGAGATGAGACAGAAGAGTCGGTTCAAAAATTGATTCCTGTATTTTTATCCACGAAAGAACAACCCCTCTTTACCGCTCAAGAAAAAGAAATTCTTCAAGCACGAGTAAAAGATTTTGTTTGGTCGGCAACAAGTTTGCAAACGTATCTCGATTGTCCGCGAAAATTTCTCTACCAACGATTGCTCCGTTTCCCACGAAGGCCATTGCCACAATTGGCACTTGGGGTATCACTCCACGAGGCACTTGAGCGCTTTTTAGAAACCTTTAAACGAACGAAAAAATTGCCGACACAAGCACTCCTTCTTGATGAATTCCAGAGAGCACTTCGCGGACAGAATTTAGAAAAAAAGGAATTTGAGAAATGGTTAGATCATGGAAAAGAAGTGCTGGAGAATTATTATGAAAAACGAAAAGATGCCTTCAAAGAGGATTCCCTCATTGAATTTGCATTCAGTAAATACAGCCCTGCCGTTGATGAAATTCGGATTACCGGAAAAATGGATCGTGTCGACTTTCTCGACGAAGGAAAAACAAAAGTAAAAATCGTGGACTACAAATCAGGGAAACCACGAGCCATTAAGGAGGGGGAATCTTTGTGGAGACAACTGGTTTTCTACGATCTTTTAGCACGAAACAGCAAGGGACTCGGATGGTCGGTGGATGTCTGTGAGCTAGAATTTCTCACTTCAGCAGATCACACAGGAAAGATCGGGCAGAGGCAATTAGAAGTATCAGAAGAAGATCGTCAGCAAGTAATTTCAGAACTGAAAGACGCTCACCAGAAGGTGCAGAACCTAGAATTCCCATTTGTTTCCAATCAAGAGAACGATTCAGGAATTGAGTACTGGCAAAACTTCGGACAATGATAACGAATATTTTATTACTGCTCTTCGGGATGATTCTTCTCGGGGCAGTTGTTTTTAGTGCATGGATGCTGTGGGGATTTCTCCACTATGGAGCCCCGCTTGTTTCCACTCCAAAAAAGACCGTTCAAAAAATGATAGAACTGGCTAATATTCAATCAGGACAGGTTGTTTATGATCTTGGATGTGGAACAGGAACGATTTTATTCGAAGTCGTTGGCGACGTGCAATGCCAAGGGTATGACCTTGTGAAACCAGCTATCTGGTGGGCGCGTATAAAAAACACTCTCCTCAAAAGAAACATTCAGTTTCACTCTCAAGATTTTTTTACGGTAAACCTTTCGGACGCGGACGTGGTTTTCTGTTATCTCCTTCCCGAAGTGATGAGCAGAATCTACACAGAGAAATGGAACGAACTTCGTGCAGGATGCCGAATCGTTTCGCATGGATTTCCGATATTGCCCTTACAACCCACACAGGTTGTGCAGGTCGGAAAAGGGAATATTTATGTATATGAGAAGTAAGAACTTCTTTTAGATCATGATGTCTGGAATCGGAAACCGAAGGCAGAGATCTCGGATTTCTTCACGAACACGTTTTTTCAAAGTCGGATTATCCTTATCTTTGAGCACCTCAATCATGAGTTCTGCAACACGAGCACAATGAGCTTCTTTAAACCCACGAGTCGTAATCGCTGGTGTTCCAAAACGAATTCCAGAAGGATCCATTGGTTTTCGTGGATCATCGGCAATCGCGTTCATGTTGAGCGTCATTCCGACTTCATCGAGAACAGTTTGCGCTTCTTTTCCCGTTACTCCGAGACTTCCGAAGACATCTGCCAGAAGCAGGTGATTGGAGGTTCCGCCTCCGAGGAGTCGAATGTTATTGTCCAAAAAGACTTTTTCCATTGCCTTTGCATTCTTCAAAATCTGTTGTGCGTATTCTTGAAATGCTGGCGTCAAAGCTTCTCCAAACGCAACCGCTTTTCCTGCAATTAGATGCATGTGAGGACCTCCTTGAAGTCCTGGGAAAATAGATTTATCTATTTTTTTTGCGATTTCTTCGCTATCTCTCGTGAGAATCATTCCTCCCCGAGGACCTCGCAATGTTTTGTGTGTCGTTGTCGTAATTACATCGAACCCATCATCAAACGGATTGCGCACCGCCTTCCCAGCAATCAGTCCTGCGATGTGAGCCATGTCAGCAACGGTAACCGCACCGACTTCTTTGGCAATGGCTACAAATTTTGCATAATCGAGTTCACGACTGTATGCAGAAAATCCAGCGAGAATCATTTTTGGTTTTTCACGAAGTGCTGTTTCACGGAGCTCTTCGTAGTCGATTTCTCCAGTGTCTGGATCTTTCATTTTATATCGTACGAAATTGAAGATCTTCGCCAGATGCGTCACGGGATGCCCATGAGTGAGGTGTCCACCATGACTGAGATCCATTCCGAGAACGGTGTCTCCTGGCTCCAGTAAAGCGAAGTACATCGCGATATTGGCAGGGGCTCCAGAGAGAGGTTGTACGTTTGCATATTTACAGTTAAACAATTTACACGCTCGTTCAATCGCAAGACGTTCGATAACGTCTGTGTAGTCCTGTCCGCCGTAGTATCGACGCCCAGGGTATCCTTCAGAGTATTTATTGGTAAAGACTGACCCATCGGCTTCCAGTACGCTTTTGGAAACATAGTTTTCACTCGGGATCAGTTCGAGCCCTTCTGATTCTCGTCGCTCTTCGCCACGGATGGCATCAGCGATTTGAGGATCGTTTTTTTCGAGAAATGGTATTAATTGTGGAGTTGTCATAGTTGAGAGGAGTAATGAACGAAGAATCCCGTAGTTTCGCTACAGGAGAATACAAAACTTTCGGTTTTTTTTAAACTTCTTTTCGTCCTTTTCCGATAGGTCGACGCCGAGATGAAGTCTTTGTCATTTCGATTCCATCGTACTGCCAGACACAAATGTCGTCAATGGAAAAAACGAGGTTCCATTTTTTGCCAAAAGATTGACAAGTATTATGATATAAAGTATTGAGAGAATCATGGAGTCAAAAAAGAAAGAACAAGAAAATAAGATTAATCTCACGCTTCCTAAGGGGGTAGACTTGAATGTTGTGAAAAAGAAAATTGTGCTTCTTCTTGAGACACAACAAGAAGAGAGAAAGAATATGGATTTTTTTCATTTCGATGAACAAGAAAAAGGATTCGCAATACTCGTAGTAGAAAAGATGCAAGAAGAAAAAAACACACTGAAAGAACGAGGGATTGTAATGGAAGAACACGCACTTTTAGCAGATATTCTTCGAGGAATAACATTTAAATATCAATGTTCTCGGTTGCTAAATACCATAGGAACGCAAATAAAAGCACTTCTTCGGGGTTGAAAATTTTTTCAAATTCACCACACTCCTACCAATGCCAAAACGAATCCGACCGCACGTAAACCCACTCGCTATCACGAAGGAATTTTCCTTTGAGGGCTTTGGAAACGATCACCCCATCATTATCGATGTTGGGGCGTGTAAGGGGGAATTTAGTGAAGCGCTCATTGCCAAGTTTCCAGAGAAGAACTTCATTGTCTTTGAGATTAGAGTTCCATTAGCAGAGAAATTGAGAATAAAGTTTGCTGATCATAAAAACGTGGTTGTGTTTGATGGAGATGCGGGCCGGAACTTCCGAGCTATTGTTGAACCATGCCAGAATCAAGGCGCAGTGGTAGAAGAAATTTTCGTAAACTTCCCCGATCCGTGGTTCAAAGAAAAACACAAGAAGCGACGATTCGTGAGTACAAAGTTCCTGGAAGATTGTTCCCAGTGGCTCGATGAGCGAACGGGATTTATCTTTCAAACCGATCAAGAGTTTCTCTTCAACGAAACACTGGAAGTGGTGGAAGCGTCGCCCTATTCCTCCATTGAGAAGTTTTCAGCGTCGCCCTATGACACTCAAACTGACTGGGAGCAGGCAAAGATAAAAGAGGGATCCGATGTGTGGAGAATGCGATTTAAAAAAGTTTAAATTAAAAAATAGGATACGTATCCTTAAGGGATACGTATCCTATTAATAAATTACTTCGCAATTCCTTCAAATCGATTCTCCCGAAGGACAGCAACTTTTACTTCTCCTGGGTAATCGCAGTCTTTTTCAATTTTTCGAGCGACTTCGTAGGCAAGTTTCTCAGCCTTTTTGTCGTCGATTTCTTTTGCGTTTACAAATACACGCACCTCACGTCCCGCTTGGATTGCGTACACCTTCTCAACTCCTGAGAAGCTTCCGGCAATTGATTCAAGTTCTTTCAGACGTTTGATGTATTTCTCTAATGTCTCTCGTCGAGCTCCTGGTCGAGATGCACTAATCGCATCCGCCGCTTGCAAGATTCGAGCTTCAATGGATTCATAGGGGAAGTCTTCGTGGTGAGATTTCATGGCCGTGATAACACGTTTATCAACACCAAATTTCTGAAGAATCTCAGTCCCGATAATAGCATGTCCCCCTTCCACTTCGTGTGACACTGCCTTTCCAATGTCGTGAAGGAGTCCTGCTTTTTTACAAATTTCTGGATCAACACTTCCTCCGAGTTGCGTCGCAATGGCTTCAGAAATGAATGCCACTTCAATAGAATGGCTTAATACATTTTGTCCATATGACGTTCGGAATCGGAGTCGTCCGATCAATTTCAAAATTGGTTCTGGATACAAGTTTGCGATTCCCAAATCTTGGCAGGCCTTTTGCCCGATTTCCAATATGAGCTTGTCAGCACTGTCTTGTGCTTGCTTCACAGACTCTTCGATTTTTGATGGGTGAATTCGTCCATCCTTAATCAAATTCTCCAAAGCAATTTTTGCAACATATCGACGGAACATATCGAAACTTGAAATCGTTACCGTTCCTGGAGCATCATCAATAATGACATCCACTCCGGTCATCATTTCAAAGGCATTAATATTTCGTCCCTCCCGACCGATAATTTTTCCTTTGATGTCTTCACTCTCAATTTTCACAACAGTTGTCGTGTTCTCGTTTGTCGTCGTTGAAGCGAAACGCTGAACCGATTGCACGATAACATTCGCGGCTTCTTCGTCCGCATTTTGTCGCATGAGTTCCACTTTCTTGTGAAGTGTTTCAGCGAGTTCTTCATCGACTTCTTTTTCCATCCGATCGAAGAGTTCTTTCTTTGCTTCTTCTTTGGATAACTTCGCAACTCGTTCGAGTTCCTCGTTTTGCTTGTCGAGTCCTTGTTGAAACTCTTCTTTTTGTTTCGCGTACTGATCGATAGCGTGTTCATACTTTTCTTTCGCTTCCTCAGTTCGTTCTACTTTTTGCTCAAGAGATTGTTCACGCTTGGCGACACGTTCATCAGCTTGCGCTTGAAGGTTGTCGATTCGTTGACGCGATTTCGTCTCTTCGTCTTGAGCTTGTTGGCGCAATTTTTGGGCATGCGCACGAGCATCAGAAAGTGTTTGATCACTTTCTTGCCCAGTCTGTTTTCGTAGTCGCTCGGCTTCTTGTCGAGCATGCGATTCTATTTGCTTGGTTTTGGGACGAAAAACAGCGAAGCTGATCCCGCCTCCGAGCAATAAACCGCCGATTCCGGCAATAATCATTTCCATGGAGAAAAGGGTGTAAATAAAACCCTCTCTCTCAAGTACGCTACTTTGAATTATCCTCCTGCATGCAAAGGGCTGAGGAGAAAGAAAGGTAAGTTTTTCATAGTCTAAGTCGTGTCTTGAGAAAAAGGTAAATTCTCTAAAGGTATTCTACAAAAGACTTCATAAAAGTCAATATCGTGGTTGAACTATTTTTTTGTACAACCTTGGCAAACCCCCCAAAACTCGAGGTCTACGTCCGTTAACAAAAAGTTTTTTTCAGAAGCCAGTTGTGAGGCAATGGATTTTTTGTAATCAAGAAAGATCTCCTCAACGCCACTACATTTTTTACAACGGAGAAAATGATGAGCCTTCGCATTACTCATATCAGAGCATTTTACAAAGCGTCCTTCTCGTAACGTATGAATAAGACGGCATTCTTTGAGTCGCTCCAAAATACGATAAACAGTTGTCGCATCAACAGGGTGATCTTGTGCTTTTAATTTTTTTCCAATGTCTTGCACGGACAATGGTGTCATCGCGCTAGAAAGAATAAGCAGTACATTACGAACACCAGCGGTAAGCCGCCATCTTTTTTGTACGAATGCTAATTCGGATTGGGTTAAAAAATCCATCGGAATCGAACCTAGCAAAAGCAAAGGAAAATGCAAGAGTATTGCAAATGAATAGTAATTTTTTTAAGTCATTCTGGCTTGCCCAGAATCGGATGCGTTATTTTATATGCACAAAGAGCAAAGCGAATAACTAACATAAGTTCGCCGCTAAGCGCTTCCAAGCATGTTCCAAGTTTTTAACTGATTCCAGTCAAGCTGGAATGACCAAGCAAAATTTAAAATCGTATTTCTACCCCGTCTTCGACCTCGAGGGGGGTTCAAGACCGAAGGGGGGATCGGAAATTGAAAATTGATAGGACGCGTGTGTCTAAAGAACTATTGTAAAAATCTATTTGAACCTTAATAATAACTTTGATGTTGGAATTCCAAAATGTTTCCCTTTCGCTCCAGAAAAAAGAAGTTTTAAAAAACATAAACTTCACGGTTGCACCGGGAGAGATGGTGGCGATTCTTGGGGCGTCGGGAACAGGGAAAACCTCGATATTCAGACTTTTGCTGGGGGAACTGAAACCAACGCTTGGATCAATTCAGCTTGATGATTTTGCTTTAGAAAAACTCTCCTATTCCAATCTTCAAAAATATCGTCGACAGATAGGAGTCGTATTTCAAGACTTTCAACTTTTGCCTCAAAAAACAGTGTTTGAAAACGTAGCCTTCGCTTTGGAAGTTTGCGGGGAAGAAGAAAAAATTGCCCGTAAGGTCCCAGAACTCCTGAAACTCGTCGACCTCTGGGAGAAAAGAGATCAGTTCCCAGACACGTTGTCAGGGGGTGAGAAACAACGAACGGCGGTTGCTCGTGCACTCATCCACAATCCAAAAATTCTCATCGCTGACGAGGCGACAGGAAACCTCGATCCACAAAACTCAAAAGACATTGCCGCCCTCTTCCACGTTCTTCATAAAGAAAGAAACATCACGACACTTTTCGCAACCCATGATCCAATATTGGTAGAAGCCCTGAAACCACGGATTATTAGACTAGATGATGGGAAAATATTTTTCGATAAAAAAGGTATCACACTTGCAGAAGCTTTCGCGGGAATGATTTAAAACGTGCTTTCAATCTTTTCCTCAAGCATTGTTTGCAGATCAGGAGAGAAAAGAAGGGCTACTCGTTCGAGGAAGTTTCGAGCTACTTGGTCGTGTGGCAGTTTTCTCATTTCTTCATTAAGAAGAAGAAGTTGATCAATACGAATCTCATTGTTTTGAATTCTTTGAAGGAATGAAACTACGTATTTTTGTTTCAATATTTCCCCGAAGTACGGTTCCTTGTCGGTTCCAAGAGAAAAGAGTTTATCAAGAAGAACGAATCGATCAAATGACTGGACACCAGTGCTCTCGGCTCTAAACATAAGATTTGATCGGTTCTTTTCTACCAACTCAAGAAGGACTTCAACAGCTCGTGCTTCTTGAAGAAGGGCGAGGTCATTTGTTTTCTCGGCTACTCGTTGAACAACTTCTGTCAGAGGAATGGCATCAACATACTTTCGTTTTACGATCCGTAGGTTTCGTGAAGCTTCCAACACTTGAACAATAGATCGAAAACTCTTTTTTGCAGATGCGAAATCTTCATCAGCATCTTTTCGTTCGCCCTCGAGTGCTTGTTCAACTCCGGTGAGAACCTTTGTTCTTGTGATAATCAATTTCGCTTGAATAGATTGAATTTGAGAAAGCGAGAGCTTTAGGTCATCAGGAATATCGTGATCGACAAGGGCGGTATCAGTTCGCATTCGAAGCTCTTCTCCAGCGAGGAGTTTCATTTCTCCATCTTTCCAATCAAAGATTGTCAGAGAATTGTCTTCAGATAAATTAATGACATGCGTTTCTCCACTTTCAGAAACCAACACCCGGAACATTGATTCGGACGGACTTGAGATAAGTCCTCGTTGTGTGGTGATCTTTCCATCGCTTGCACTCATTCCTTCAATCGTTCCCTTCTCAAGAAAGAGGGAATCGTTTTTTACAATTTTCAACTGCGTACTTGATTTTATCGTTGAAGTGAAACTATTTGGGAAAATGATTTCTGCTTCAGAATTGTTTCCTACTCGAACAACATCGCCTTTCTTCAAAGAGAAAGCTTGGTCAATAAGAATGATGTCATTTCCTCGCAGGACTTCTACCGGACCAAATTTCGGATGAATCTCTCCCGCAGAAAGAAAGTTCCCGGGGGCAATATTAAAAAGCACCAAGAAAGTGACGGCGGCAAAGGCGATGGTTGAGATTTTTGGAGAAAAGAAGCGATGCCACATGGGAACAACAGAACCTTCGTGTTGCTGTGAAAACGCCTCGAGAGCACTCATGCGAATGCGCTCTTTTTGTTCAATTCCCTGCGGAACGCGAGCATTCCGGAAGAGTTGTCTAATAATTTTTTCTAAATCCTCAAATCCCATACGTTATTGGTTTTTATACCAACTCGTAGAACGAAGATAAAGAAGGTTTGTTACAAGATTTTTTTCCCTTCACCACCAATTTTTGTAGCGGTGTAATCGATAATCGCTCCCCAGAAAAATCCTTCAAGGGCTGCCAAAAGAAGAATGTTCCCTTCAATAAAGGATCCCCAGTTCAAATAAAGGGCCATCTCAACCATTGAATCATAGAGCAATATTGCGAGCATAAATTCAAGCCATGCTCCTACAAACCCACCTCGGAGTATTGGACGCCAGTTTGGCCAACGATAAAGAATGCAATGTTTCCAAAAGGGACATTCGGTAATGAGCCCCATAAGCCCGATAACCGATCCAAAGGTCAATCCCCAAAGAAGGATTCCCCATTGTAAGTATGGAGAAATATAATCCCCAACGTAGACAGGTGCCAAAAGGTATCCAACGATTCCCAAGGCAAGTCCGAAGACTTTTGCTACGAACATTCGACGCGTTATTGTGTGTGTTTTTTTGTGAAAAAGACGCATGGTCTATAAAAATTAAGAAGTAGTGTTATTCAACGACAACATCGAAAATAGTAATACGTTCAATGGGCATATCATTTGGTCCAGTTTTAACACCTGCGATCCTGTCGACTGTTTCCATTCCTTCGATGACTTGTCCGAAGATAGAGTGACGACCATCGAGAAATGAAGCGTCTTGTTGAACAATAAAGAATTGAGAACCATTCGTATTCGGACCTCGGTTTGCCATAGAAACAACACCTCTCACATGAGAAAGGTTTTGTGAAAATTCATCTTCCATATCTTCTCCTACATAGGAAGACCCACCTGTTCCATTTGCATTCTCGTAGTCTCCTCCTTGAATCATGAAGCCTTCGATAACACGATGAAAAATAGTTCCGTCGTACATATCATCTTTTGCAAGCTCAACAAAATTTCGCGCGAGATTTGGAGCCTCTTCTGGTAAAAGTTTAATTTGAATGTCTCCTAAATTCGTCTGCAACGTCACGGTCTCTGGCATTTGAATGAGGCTTGTTTGAAGATACGTTCCCACTTTTGAGAAATACAAAAGAGCGCCGAGAACAATGATACTGAGAGCAATGAGAAGTTTCTTTTTCATTTTTTATAAAGAATAAGACGTATTTCATTCTTCTGTTCTTTGGGGCGAAAGTCAAATTTTTTCAAGCGGGATTTTTTTTGCGTTTTCTGCCAGAGAGCCATACAATTCAAGATGCGTTTTTGTATCCCAAACAAGGGAAAAATTATGATTTTTACATCCCAAAAAAGACCCCCATCGTTTCAACGAAAGACAGCGGTTTTTATGGGTTTTGTTTTTTTGGCTTGTTTATGCGTTTTTCCAGTCTCTGCGGTCGATAATGATGGGGATGGATTATCGAGTGAAATCGACAATACAGATTCAATCATACTTGCCATGCCGTACATAATTGAGCCAAGACAAAGGCGAGCCGTTTTCGATCTCGACCTCAATGCTGTTTTTTTTGGAAAGGGCGAAGTCGGGACGACAACTCGTATCTTTGAATCAAGTACACAGCTATGTACATCCGAAATCACCGGAAATGGAGTTTCCGTTGGAAACGGATCGTATGGAAAAATAGATTTAGTAACACTTCTTCCAGAGGGAATTACCGCGCAGTGGTTTTACGACACACGATTGGATTCTTCGGATGGATCATGGCGATCAAATCGCGGAAGCGGAGTTACGTGGTTTTCGGAAACAAAAGATGACGGAGGGGATAGTATTTGTGATTACCGAACGGGTGATGATGACAACCAGGATGAAATTATCGATGCAAATGACGACCCCCGAAGCGGAACCGATGATCGATGTGGAACTCCTGAGTTTCCCACACAAGTGCTCTTAATAGCAACGGCGGACACGCTTTCTATTTTTGATGCAGAGAAACAAAGCTTCTGGAAAAGTTTTTCTGTGACAGGGGTGACTTCACTCAGTGCAAAAAACGGAGTCATCTTTGCGGGAACATCAACCGGGTTGTATATTTATGATTTTGTAACAGACGCTTTTACAGAAATACTGACAACAGTTTCCACACCAGCAATCGCAGACGATAGCGTGACCGATGTGTATTCAAAAACAATCAATGCAAAAGATTACGTCATAATCGGGACGGCAACGGGAGCATCCATTTACAATATCACAGATGGAATAATGGTTTCCAAAACGACGGCATCTGTTGATGGAATCTCAATTACAGATGACAACAAACTTCTCTATGGAATTGCCGGAACAACATTTATTTCTACGAGTTCTGTAACAAGTCTCGGTGCGAATTGGATAGAAGAGGAAGATATTTCTACGAGTGTGAATTTTGACTCGGGAACGGTAAATGTTGTTTACGAAGATTTTGTAGGACATTCGAAAGGACTGACACAAATATCAAGAGGGTATTCACAGATTGAATTGGGAATGATGTATAAAGAAACATTTGGGAGCTTGGCGGGCATTGCTTCAAATGTGTATGTGCCCGGAACGGTGAACGGAAGTCCAACCGTTGCGAGTAACGAAATAACACTCGATGGGATTACGGATTTCATAACACTCGACGAGGTAGAACAATCAATAAAAACAGTGAGTTTCTGGATAGAGGCAGTGGTAACGACAGAAGATATTATTGATCTCGATGGAGGAACACACACCATCAAGACAACAGCAGGAACACTCAGTGCGCCAGGATTTGATACGCCTTCGATTTACGTTGACGGAGAGATAAGCACAACGGTTGATACAAATTGGCGACACGTTGTCATTACAACAGACACAGCAATAGATTCGAGCAATGTGTTAATCGGGAAGATTACCAACTTTTTCGAGGGGAAAATGAAAGATGTTCGACTCTATAATCGAGCCCTTTCAGCAACAGAGGTAGCAACTTTATTTACAAATGGAGGCGCGTATTACCGATCGTATCGATACATCACACCAACATATTCGACATTTGATTTACTGGGAACTGAAAAACTTTTCCTTTTTAATTCAGTCTCAGATTGGAGTGTGGCAAGAAACGATCTTACAAATAATGGAAGCGTGGTCATTAGTGAGGCCAACACAGGAACGGAAATGCAAAAGTTTACTTTTGACGGAACGTCAAATTACTTGAGCTCAAGTGATACAGATTTCAATATTACGGGTGACCAAATAACGGTTGGAATGTGGATCAAACGACCCACAACAGGAGGAACGGGGCCATATCAAAAACTCCTTTCACACGGGGAATCGATTGAAAGTAGAAGTTATTTCCTTTCCGCGGGAGACAACTTTTTCAATTATCCACTCGCCTATGATCCATATTTCTTTGGAATAAAAACAGACCAAGGGTTTCAAGCGGCCTCAGTTCAAACCACACCCGTAGCCAACACATGGGAATTTATAGTCGGAACGTATGATGGAACAAATATTCGTGTGTATCGAAATGGAGTACTGGAAGACGTTATTTCCCACACAGGGAATTTAGTGAGTGTGGCGGAGGATCTGCGCATTGGGTATGGATATGATGATGAATATTTTACAGGATCGGTAGCGCTTCCGTTTGTAGCGGATGCTGTTTACACAAGTGATCAAGTCTTAAGTTTCTACAACACAACAACAGGATGGTTTACCGCAAACGCAACAACAATGTTGCAAACAGCTACAGCAGAAGTGGTCGACATCGTTCAGGATCAACTCCGAAACAAAGTACACATCCTTACGAACACGGGGATTACAGAATTAAATACGTCTACGGACGTATCGGCAATAGTATCAACACAGACGGGACGGACGAACATCGCTCCAACATATATCAGTGCATGGGAATGTAATGCAACGATAATAGAGGGGGCTCACACGGTTTTCGCGAGAACCTATATGGGAGCAAATGCTTCAACGATAACATCGAGCGATCGAACCTTTTACATTTATGAATCAGGAACGGAAGACATTGATGGGGACGGACTGAAGAATTTATATGAAGATTTGGAAGGGAATATATTAGGAGTGGATCAAGATAATGATGATAACGTCCCGATTGATCAGCCTGTTATTACATCGATTCTCCGTGACGCAGAAGATGATTATACATATACACTTTCTGGAACAGGGGATCCCTTGTGGAAAGGAACAACGCCAACTTGGGTAGCAATCTTTGTTCTCGGCGAAGATACACCTCGAGGATTTGCAGAAATAGGAGAGGATGTGGGAACATGGCAAACAGAATCCCTCACCTTCGAAGAAGGATCATATACGCTTTATGCGAGAGCCTATGTTGGAGCCAATGCTTCGAATGTTGACTCAGAACAATCATTCCTAGATGTTGAAACAATTGTTGTCGGTCCGCCAACGGTAAATGCGCTTCCTTCGTTCACAGCAGCGAATGAAATTGCGGCAACATGGGCAACAAACATGTTGAATGCACAATTTTATGCAGAAATAGCAACCGATGTAGACTTCACTACGATTGCTCAGAATTCAGGATGGATTCCTGAGACATCCTATATATTTCAAAATTTAACAGACGGACAAACGTATTACATCCGTGTAAAACTACGGGATATAGATAGTACAGAGACAGATTTTTCAGAAATCGTTTCTACGATTATCGACACGAGTGCACCGACGGTTGGAACCGTGGGAAACGATGGAGATTATGTATCAGAAACAGAACTCATGTTTTCTTGGGGGGGATTTTCGGACAACGGAGGATCGGGGATTGATCATTATGAGGTACAGATCGCAGAAGATTACGAATTTTCGACCATCGTTTATGAAAACAACCATTATCTTTTATCGAATAAACAATATATTGGAACACATAACAAACGATACTTTGCGAGAGTAAAAGCGGTCGATACCGTCGCACGAAAATCAGACTTTGTGTACAGTGCGGGAACATTTATTGATACAACGGCACCAGCAGATTTTACACTCTCCCAAAATCAAAACCCATCACCAGCAGGAGATCAAATTATTACGTGGACGGCTTCGTCTGATGATGAATCAGGATTAAATATCTATGAAATTCATAGAGAAGATGCGATGTATGCTGCCACTGGTTACATGATCCCAGAATTTTTTGTAGACTTTCGCTCCATTGGAACAACCACAGATACCGTCTTTGTCGACAGCACCACAGAAGACAATAAGTTTTATGTTTACAAAATTATCGCACAAAATAAATCCGGCCTTGAAACAGAAACGAGTACAATGCAATTTTCTGTGAATTCATCGGAAACATATCCTCCGCCACTCGCGAATATGATTTCATATGCCAATACCGACACAGTGACGATTGACTGGTTAGCAGCAACCGACGTAACGAATATTAATGCCTATGAAGTGTTCAGAGGCGGAACATTGATTCATACAACGGCTAACGGGGGCACAACGATATATTCAGACACAGAGGTAAAAGTAGATGGAACGACATACACGTATCAAGTACGAGCACGAAATGCACTCGAAACACTTGGGGCATATTCGAGGACAATGTCAGTTCTTGTTGATAAAACGGCACCCGTTACCACGAGCACAATATCAGGAACGGCTAATGGAGCGGGCTGGTATAACGTTCCCGTAACGGTGACACTCAGTGCTACCGATAGCACATCAGGTGTGGCAGACATTTTCTATAATAAAAATACGGCTGGAATGACACCCTATGCAGCCCCGATTTCTTTTAGTACAAATGGAACCAATACGCTGAGTTTGTACGCAACGGATGAGGCTGGAAAAGCAGAAACAACACAAGATATTAATATTAAGGTAGATACATTGGCCCCAACGGCTCAGTTTACTTCCGATCTCGACCTCACAACGAACAATGGTTTTGTAGCGAATGATTCACATGGATTTACTTCATCAGGAACAGATGTTCATTCTGGAGTAGCATCAATTACAACCTATGCTCGCTTTGATCAGAATGGAGATGGGGCACTATCGGGAACAAATGATTCTGACTTCACTCAGGTTTCTACAACCACAACATCGCCAGATACAGGTACCTACTATTTCACCAGCAACGGAGCGGTTGATGGAACAACTCGTGATGGCCAATATAGTTTCAAGGTTATAACAACAGATAATGCTGGGAATCAAATAGAAAGCACAATCCTAACAGTAAAAGTAGATAGGACGGCTCCCGTTACCGTGGACGATGCACCAACAGCCGCTCCCGCAAGTACACCATTTACGATTACCCTTACTCCGAGTGATGCACCCGTGAGTTCTGGAATTGCCAACACGTACTACACGTTGGACGGAACAACGCCAACCACATCGAGCACGACAGGAACATCAATTCTCTCAGATGATATTACCTTCTCGGGAGACTACTTCACGGTGAAATATTTCTCAGTGGACAACCTTGGGAATTCAGAAGAAGTAAAAGTAGCGACGAACCAACCAACAGACACAGACACGGATGGAATGCCAGATTGGTGGGAGGATCTCTACAGTTTGGACAAAAATAGCGATGCAGATGCGAGTACAGATGGGGATTCAGATGATCGAAACAATCTTCAAGAATACCAGAGTGATACCAATCCAACCAACGCGGATTCTGATGGAGATAGTATTGAGGACGGCGTAGAATATGATGATGGAACCGACGCAAATGATTCGGGAGACCATCGAACAATTCTTCTTTTTCCGCAGACGACTACGCTTAAAACAACAAACTCCCCATTCACATTTATTGCAAAAGCACCGGTAGGACAAAGCGTAGCGGTGAAAGATTCCATGGGAACGGTGATTGGAACAGGTGAATCAGACGCGTCTGGTCGAGTGTCTATTGAGCTGAACCTAGCTCTTGAAGTGAATCACACTCTTTCGGCAGAATTCATTCATGGACAGGGACAATTGGTAGTGACACCAAATATAGTTATTCACTCCTCTGCAAACGGTGAAAATCCTATTTTTGGAAATCTTATCAATAATCAATTATTCATTCAAGGATTTATCGATCTGACGATGACTGGACAGCCGAATGCAAAAATCGAAGTCTTTGAGATTCAAAATGGAAACCTTAACCCATTGGTACAGAATACGATGGACGGAAATGGGGCGGCAACACTTACCTTTCCAAATACATTTATAAAAACACAGATTCTTGCAATTGATCAAACGAATGCACTCACGTCACAAATTATCGATGTAGAACGAGGCGTGTATGTAAGCGGACAGGTTACGAATGAGAACAGCGTTCCAATCCATGGCATCACTGTGAAGTTTATTGATGGAGGAAGTGAATATATGACCACAACTGATTCAAACGGAGAATATCTCCTTAATATTCCAGGAATGAAAGAATATTTGGTTAAAATTTACAACAGAGCCTACTTGAAAGACGAGCGAACCGTTCAGTTGGAACGAGTAGATTTGAGAATATCGCCGTTCCTTGTTCAAATTACAGATCCAACACAAATACAAGGAGAAGACGGAATAATAGATATTCCGGCGAGTGGAGAAACAGGACTTCATTGGGTTGGAATGACGCAAGATGAATTGCTAAAAGTAGCAGAAAAAGGTTATCAATTTGCGCTCAAACAAGCGAGGGAGCTTAACGAGGGAATAGGAAGTAAGATCATTACCCGAAAAGATGAATTTGGGAGAGAGGTTTTTGTTGGCTATAAAGCTGGACGACTTGGTACAGAAGAATTCAAAGTTCAGCCATCCGTGGCTCAACGAGTAACAGGACTCCTTGGTGCGGAACGAAGGGAGCGAAAAGCAGGGGAAAACTATCTTTCTTCTGCGATAGAAAGGGAAATATGTCTCGACGAAGTGGCTACAACAGCCCAATTTAAAGATGTTTCTCCTCGACACTCCTACGCTTCTGATATTATGAAAATGCACTCATATGGGATAATGGGAGCGAATGATGAAAGTGAATTCCGTGTAAATGACAAAACAACATGGAGCCAGGTATTGCAATTATTATTTGCAGCAAACTGCATCCAGTCTGAAAGTTATGAATCGTTACAAAGTACAAATCTTCCGAGAATAGAAAATTTCCCACTTGGGAATAATCGAGAAAGTAGATTTATTTATACAGCGATAAAGAGGGGAATTATTGATGCAAAAATAAATTATGAAGAGGCTCCAAAGCGACAAGAAGTACTCTTGGCAATGACAGAAGTCTTTCCACTAGAAGTGAACCAGAAAGCAACAAACGTTTCCTACGTAGACGTTGTAAAAACAGACCCACTTGCGCCGATCATTGTTGCAGTGAAGCAAGCAGGGTGGTTTGATAATTTCGTATCAGGACGATTCTTCTATCACAATAAAGCCATTACGCGCGGAGAGTTTTCTACGTGGTTTGTTCAAGCAGTAGAATACAAGAAAGAAATGCTCAAACCAGGGAATGCATTTGAACGATTGCTGAAAAAACTCAGAGGAGAAGATACGTCAGGAAGAGCCCGACTGGGAACTCGTAAAACGTCGAAAGCAACAGATGTAGAAACCATTCTTCGTGCACGGAGATATTATCTAGAAGAAAAGAAGGAACGACTCTATCTGCCAACGAGAAACTCATGGAATCCAGCTGATCCAAATACGGATCGTATTCAGATGCAGATTCATGATCCTAATTCAAATATAAAGCGCCTTGTGAAGCCGGGAACTCTGAGAGAGAGTCGGTAAAGGTTTGTGTAAAAAAATGTCCTGTCATTCCGACTCCCCGATTCCTCGAGGACAGGCTCCACGAAGGAATCCCTTCATTTATTGTGACTGGATATCGAGAGGACTGTTCTTTTTATAATTAAAAAGAACCAAAAACTTTTGGTGACGAGAAAACTCGCTTTCATTGGCATGGCACAAAGTTGCAGAGTCCCGCTGGCGCTCAAACACTTCTCGTCCCCAAACCCCCAAGAGATAGCAATTTCGAAGAAAGGAAAATTATTTCAAAGCTCGTTCTATTCGACGAAGTGTCTCGTCTTTTCCAAGCACTTCAGCAATTTCAAACGGGCCGACAGAAACGGGGCGGTTGGAAAGTGCGATTCGGAAAGGAGATAAAAACTGTCCATTCTTCACTTCAAGTTCAGCAATTTTTTCGGTTGCGACTTCTCTTATTTTTTCACGATTAAATTCATTTTCATTCACTCCCTCGAGCATCGCCTGAATTGCTGGTAACACCTTCTGTACCATAGCCTGATCAATGTTCATTTTCTCGCTGAGCAATAGTTCGGGGTTGATATTAGGATCCGCCGTGAGGTACTCCAATTGTGAGGATATGTCATACATATCTCTGCTTTTTTCACGAGCCACATCTAATACCTTTTCATCACAAGACACTCCTGCGAATTTCTCAAAATGTTTCGCCAATATTTTTAAATCCATTGTTCGAACCCAATGTGTATTAAACCATTTCATTTTATCGAAATTGTATTGTGCAGCGCCAGGGTTTACGTTGCCCAAATCAAACGCGTTCACCAGTTGGTCAAACGTAAAGACTTCTTCTGTAGACTTTGGATTCCAGCCCAAAAGCACGAGTCCATTCACAACCGCTTCAGGAAGAAATCCTTTTTCCTGAAAATCTTTAATCAAAACACAGGTATCAGGATCAACGTTCCGTTTTGAAAGTTTCCGTTTCTGCGCATCGAGCACGAGTGGAATGTGTCCAAACTGTGGCAGAGTTGCTCCAAGCGCTTGATACAAAAGAATTTGTTTGGGTGTATTGGAAATATGATCTTCGCCTCGTAGAACGTGTGTCACGCCCTGTGTCCAATCATCAACAACATTTGCCAACATATAGAGCACGGACCCATCTCCTCTCGCGACAACGAAATCCCCGAGGGTATTTGTATTCACAGAAATGTCGCCTCGAATCAGATCGGTAAATTGAATATCCTGATCTTTCATTGTTCGCAGTCGCCATACAAATTTATCTCCAGATTTCATTTTTTCTTCGAGCACTTCTTTTGTTTCATCACGAAATGGAGACCAAAAAACAAAGTTCGTTTTCTTTGCAGTCGCTTCTTTTCTCTGCGCATCAATCTCATCGGGCGTTACAAAACAAGGGAATACTTTTTCCATTTCCCACAATTTCATAAGCCACTCGGTATGCACCTCTCTGTTTTCTGATTGTCGGAAAAAATGAGAAGACTCTTTTTCAAAGTCCATTCCCAACCAGGCAAGTCCGTCCAAAATTTCTGTTTCAAATTCTTTTTTACTCCGTTCTTTGTCAGTATCTTCCCATCGAAAAATAATCTTTCCGTTGTTGTGCTTCGCAAATAAATAATTGAACAACGCGGTTCTGGCCGTTCCCAAATGAAGACCTCCGGTTGGAGATGGTGGCATACGAACGATAACTTCAGACATAGAGGAAGGATAAAATCGACCCCATTGTAGGAATTCTAGAAAAAGAGGAAAGCAGAAGCCTACTTTCGGATGTTTCCGAAGACACGAGAAGAAGCAGTTGTCTGGAGTGAGATATTTAAAAGTTCCCCCTCTTCCATTCCAAAATCGGATGGTTCTCGAAGTTTTGTTTCCATTGATATGGATACATATGGATGTACTTGTGCTTCGTCGACGGCAAAACTCAAAAACGGATCTCGGTTCGGAGCAGGGATGAAGGAAAGGGTTTCAATTCCTATATTTCCAGGAGAAACAGCAGTCGAATCGTGAGCTTGCATACAAAATTCTTGAGAATGTTCCCCTAAAATATCAACTCCGCTGATTTTACAGAAACCAGAACTCCACACCCCAGTATCACTCCAGAGATCAGCAACTCCATCATTATCGGTGTCAGCTCCGAGTTGTTGTTCAATTTCAACAGTGGAATCAAGCCCCTCTGTAATAGCTATGCGGAGCGTTCGACTACTATTAATGAGATAAAGAGTTGTTAGTGGATTTTCTGCATCCACAGACCACGCTTTCGTGCATCCATCCGCTAGACCACTGAAATCGCCTCCTCCAAGATTTCGATCGAGAACGTCATCAGCATTGGTATCCCAATAAAAAATGGTTTCATATCCGAGTACCAAACGATTGGAAGGATCATTTGTTACAACCATTCCATCAGGAATTTGATCGGTATCAAAGCTTGAGCAATCAGGAGAGAGATCTGGACCAATTTCTATGAAATAACGATCATAATCGATTGTATTGGTTCGAACCAATTGAACAATTCGTTCCATGAGAAACTGTGTTTCAGTGGCAAAACTTTGTGTGACTTGTATTTTCTTTTGAGAAAAGTAGATGCTTCCAATGCTTTGCATAGCAGCGGTGATGACGATGGCAGAGAGCGTCATCGCAATCAATATTTCAATAAGAGAGTAGCCGGAATGTTTAGTACTCATCGCGTTGGTAAAAATCAAAAAGGTGTGTTTCGAGGGTAACGTTTTTGGAAACATTTTTTTCAATCCATCCAACACGGACGGTAACTTCTAATTTTGAGTCCATTTTTCCTTCGTTACACGCGGTCCCACAAGCGGAAACGCTGTTTTTAGTAAGTTCTATTTGCCGATAAAAAGGGGTAACAGGATTTCCCCCATTGTCGCTATCATAGGTAAGTTTCCCGGTAGACCCTTGATAAAGACGGAAGTGTTCCAATCCAGTTGAAGATCCTGGAACATCGAGTTCATTTGCAATCGGAACCTCTATTAAAAAATATCGCTGAAGATTTCTTGAGAAATATGTTTTATAAAATCCGTTGTCTAGAATTGAGGGACTGGGGCCAGTGCACTTAGAAACAGTTTCATCTACACCATCAAGATCAGTTGTCCAAAGATCGAAACAAAGCCATTTGTCTCGTCGATTTCCCGAGTACTTAAGCCAGTTTGTGTCGCGAATATTTCGAACAGATTCCATTCCTTCACGTGCTAAATTAATAGCAACAACTCTGTTTTGTACGTTTATATTTGTTTTTGCGGCACGATTAAGAGAGACAAACGCACTCGCCAAAACCGTTACTAAGAGCACAGTGGCAATAAGAACTTCCACTATTGTTTCTCCGCTATTTTTATAAGAATATTTCATGATGAAGGAGTGCAGTCAGTGTCTTCACTGGAAAGTTCGGGGATCCCCATAATACGGTTAAAACAAATAGTTTTTTGTTCACCAGAATCATGATTAAAGAGAATTTTTACATTATTTCTCTGATTCGTTCCTTCGGGGATAAGTGCCTGAGAGGTATCAGGAAGAAATTCGATTTGGACTTCCATTTTATCGGGAACATCATCAAGTTCAATAAAATGTGATTGATGCCAAAGCGTGTCATAATTTCGGATCAAGACGGTTGCATCACTGTTTTTACAGGACACACTGGAAGACGTAGCATTAAAATGAAATATCCATTTTTCACTTGCTTTGTCATTACACATTTTTTCCGTTAAGGCATTCATGCGTACTTCCAAAATTTGATTAAAGATGGTGTCCACCTCTCCTTGAAATTTCACCTGACTTCTCATTCGTGAAAAACCAGGAATAGACATAGTGACGAGCATCGCGACAATCCCTGTCACAATAAGGAGTTCAATAAGAGAGAATCCTTTCTTTTTTTGCATTGAACTCATTGTAGAAGGAGGGGGCGGAAGTTGCAAGTTACAGGTTTCTCAGTACAATCGCGCGCGAATGGAGATACGAAATTTTTGCATCATTGCGCACATCGATCACGGGAAGTCGACACTTGCCGATAGGTTTCTTGAAACCACGGGAACAATCGATAAACGAGAGATGAAAGAACAGTTGCTTGATACGATGGATTTGGAGCGAGAACGAGGGATTACGATCAAGCTTCAGCCGGTTCGGATGAAGTGGAAACACACACAACTTAATCTTATCGATACTCCAGGTCACGTAGATTTTTCGTATGAAGTTTCACGTTCATTGGCAGCGTGCGAAGGAGCCGTTCTCGTCGTCGATGCCACACAGGGAATAGAGGCACAGACATTGGCCAATGTATTTCTCGCACTTGAACACGGGCTCACTATCATTCCCGTCCTTAATAAAATAGATCTTCCCGCAGCCGAGCCAGAACGTCGAGCAATGGAAATTGAAAAACTGTTGGGATTTCCTGCGGAAGACATCTTGCAGGTTTCCGGGAAAGAAGGGACAGGAGTGCCTGCATTGCTGGATAGAATCATAGAACGCGTTCCGCTTCCAGACAAAAACGAAGTCTTTGGAAATGACGAAAACGTATTCACAGAAGGGGAAACGAAAGCGCTTATTTTTGATTCCACTTTTGACTCCTATCGAGGAGTGGTATCGAGTGTGCGCGTATTTCAAGGAGAAATTAAAAAAGGAGATAAATTAAAATTGCTCAAAACAGGGAAACAGATCGAAGCCATTGAAGTGGGTTTTCTTAATCCTCAATACTCTCCAACACCTTCAATCAAAGAGGGCGAAGTGGGATATGTTGTTACAGGGCTGAAGAATGTTGTCGACGCAAAAGTCGGAGAAACGTTGTGGCAGCCCTCCCCTAACCCCTCCCCGAGGGAGGGGAATATCTCCCCTATGCCACTTCCCGGATACAAAGAAGTAACGCCCTTCGTATTTGCGGGTATCTATCCCACAAGTGGAGATGACTTCTCCCTCCTTCGGAAAGCATTAGAAAAATTATCACTCAATGACGCATCCCTCCAATTCATACCCGAACATTCAGGCGCCCTGGGGCATGGATTTCGAGTTGGATTTTTGGGGCTTCTGCATTTGGACATTGTCCAGGAGCGACTCGAACGAGAATTTGATATCGATATGCTGGTTACAGCCCCATCGGTTTCTTATGAAATCGTACTCAGCGATAAAACAACGAAAATGATTTCCAATCCTGGAGAACTTCCAGAAGCAGGGCATTATTTAGAAATCAGAGAGCCGTGGATGAAGATTACAATCCTCACTCCTTCTGAATTTGTCGGAGCGATAATGGAACTCTGTGCACAACGCCGAGGAATTTCTAAGAACATGCAGTACACAGATCCGACACGAGTGGAACTCTTCTTTGAAATTCCATTGTCTTCAATCATCACCGACTTCTACGATGACCTGAAGTCTCTTACCTCGGGATACGCATCGATGTCCTATGAGCCGATTGGTTTACGGACAGATGAGCTCGTTCGTCTCGACATTCTTGTTGCGGGGGATCGAGTAGATGCCTTGAGTCAGATTGTTCACAAGGAGGGAGCGTACAATATTGGACTCGCGTGGTGTCAGCGGTTAAAAGAAATTATTCCCAAAGCACAGTTTGCAATTGCAATTCAGGCAACTATTGGGGCACGGATTCTTGCACGAACAACCATCTCTGCGATGCGAAAAGACGTAACAGCGAAGCTGTACGGAGGAGATGTGACACGAAAAAACAAACTCTTGAAGAAACAAAAGAAGGGAAAGAAGAGAATGAAACAGTTTGGAAAAGTGACAATTCCACAGGACGCCTTCTTCGCAATGATGAAAAAATAAATTAAGGGATTGTCATCCAGAGGACAAGCGAAGCGAGGACGTGGGATCCCACGGATTTTGGAAAAGGGAAGTTAAATATTATGAACAAGGGGGGGGGAGATATTTTTCGCGATGATGAAGAAGTAAGATTGACTTTTTCTCGAAAATAGCTCAAAAAGGATTTCGTAGAATTCCTTGTTTTTTTAAAAGAAACAAAGAGTTTTCAGTTCTTTTCGGTCTCGAGTCTTTTCTGGGTCACGATGTGCCTCTTTCTTACGCGGAGGTAGATTCATGATCCAGAAAATCACAATAAATAAACTGGACAGTGGTCACATAATTTAAACATAAGCTTATGGGTAAAAAACAAAAACCTTGTTCCTCGGAACAAGTATGTATTAAGGAATTAATCGAATTGCTCGACAAACTCGATGAAACAAATCATTCGGACTATGTTTCTGTAAAAAAAGATCGTTATGAATTAACAGCAACAAAGGACAAAAAAGAAGATTGGAAAATTCTTGTTGAAAAAGCCCCCCTAACAGATGATTCTAAAAAAGAATCAAAATCGGGTTCTACACGAATGACTGTTACACAAGAAGTAATTCGTCGATTAAAGAAAAAATTGTGAACAGACTCCCTTCCGAAAAGAAAAGGACCCATTGCTTTGTCGCGTGGGTCTTTTTTATGAAACCCACAACATTGACTTCTTCGTGAAGATATGTATTAATATCTCGTGGAATTTATTTCTTTATTTTGAAGATAATCAATTCTCAATTGTTCCTTTTGGTAACAGAGAATCGATTTTCTGGTCATAGTTTTGTTCTTTGTGAGGACAGAACAATGATCAGAAAATTAATTAATAAACTTTTTAAAACAATGCTTATGTCAGACAGAAGAAAGAATGAGTCAGGATCACAAAGACGGAAACAAGGTTCTGACACAAAAGTTCGGCAGGGAAAAAAAGTAAGAACGAACACAGAAAGAGAAAGGGAGGCAACGAAAAAAAAGAATAGAAGGAATTCTCTGTAACCGAACAATCGGGTCTGCATTGTAATGATGCAGACTCTTTCCTATTCAAATACTTCTTCGGTCTTCGCAAATTGCTCCATGAATTTTACGTGAGCCGGTGTCCAAAACTGAGACTCAAAAATACGAATGAGGTTTAATTTTTTGTCGTCAATTTCTGCACCATTGGAAAATGCTTGTCCGTGAACACGATATGAAAATGTTTGTGGAGTAGCTCCTTGTTCATCGAGAACCTCTTGTAATAGTTTCGTCGTAATGCGATGATCGGGGTGTTGATCCTTGTCAGAGGGAAGATAAATTTCACCCACATTCCATCGCTTCAAAAGCTCGCGATAGTTTTGTTTTAATCGTTTTCGTGTGTAGGGAGAATAGGGAAAAGCGTGTCCTCCTAAGCTTTTATTTTGATCAGTAAACTTGCTTCGAACAGAACCCCATTTTTCCATTTTTTCCAATTGTCCATCCGGAAACCCAAGAAAGAAAAGATCTGATTTTTTAAGCCCTAATTCAGTTGTTGCTTCACGAGATTCTCGTTTTCGGAGCTTTCCATATTCCCGTGCTTTTTGATAATCAGAGCCCTTGAGAGCGTCTCCATTCGTGGTATAAATTATTTTTACGTCCTCGTTATTGGCTAATTTCTCCGCAATTAAATTCGAGCAACACAAGATCTCATCATCGGGATGGGGCGCAAAAATAACCGTTGTTTTTGGTTTTTTTAATCGTAAAGGTTCTATTGCCGTAGTCCTTCTTTTAAAAGAAATACTCTGGAAAAATTCTCTATTTCTTTCGCTTTGTGTTTTTGGTTTCCTCAAATAACGAACGTTCTTTTGTTGCACTTCCTTCGAGATAGAACTGTTTGGATGGCTTGGGCGCACATTGCTAGAGGGGGTGGTTATTACCTGTTCCCAAAAGAGTGCTGCGACTAAAAATCCTTCCATCGGAAGGCATTATGGGAAAAGATTACAAGATAACAAGTAATCTTTGTCATCTCGACCAAAACGGAGAGATTCCTTCTTGTAGCAGAAAAAGGGATTCCTCGGCGGAGCCTGTCCTCAAGAAATTGGGGGCTCGGAATAACAAGGGAGAGAAAAAAGTTAATTAGCTCGTTACTCGATACAATTCCTCCAATGTTGTTTCTCCACTGAAGACTTTTATCAACCCGTCTTCAAAAAGAGAAAGGAATTTATCATTCTTTCTTAAAACTTTCAAAACTTCAATTTCAGATTGTTCCTTCAGAACCATTTTTCGGATTTCATCGGTCATAACGAAGGCTTCGCAAATTGCTAATCGATCCTTGTATCCGGTTCCAGAACACTTTTCACAACCGACAGCCTTTGCAATTTCGTCAGGAATCTCAATTTTTGAAGATATTTTTTGAATCTGCTCGAGTGCGGCCTCTATTTTTTTGCTATGCGGCAACGGAACTTTTGTTTGGCAGTGCGGACAGACTTTTCGAACCAATCGTTGTGCGAAAACCGCAGAAATTGTTGGTGCAATATTGAAGTTTTCCATTCCCAAGTTTCTCAATCGAGAAAGAGATCCGACGGCAGAATTTGTATGAAGAGAACTCAGCACAATGTGTCCCGTGAGTGCGGCTTCAGAAGCGAGGTGCGCTGTGTCTTTGCTTCGGATTTCTCCCACCAAAATCACATCCGGATCGTGCCGCAAAAGCGCACTAAATCCATTTTCAAAATCATATTCTTGCTCTTCATCAACTTGTGATTGAGAGATTCCCTCAAGGTGGTATTCAATCGGATCTTCCAAGGTTACAATCTTTCGTTCGGGCAGATTGAGTTGTGAAAGCATCGAATACAGTGTTGTTGTTTTCCCACTTCCTGTCGGTCCTGTAACGAGAATGAGTCCTGTTTTTTGTTCCAAGGCATTCTCTATTTTTTCTCGAGCCGTTTCTGAAAATCCTAACTCAGTAAAACTTTTCAAACCTCGGCTGGCGTCGAGAATACGCATTACAACAGATTCTCCGAATGGTGTCGGAAGCGTTGAGATTCGCAGATCAATAGATCGTTCGTTCACTTCGAAACTTCGGTGACCATCTTGTGGAATATTTGAAATATTCGATTTCATTCCCGCTTCGTATTTGATACGAGTAACGAGCTTCTTCGTCGTTTCTGCTGATACCTCCAGAACGTTATGAAGCACTCCATCAATTCGGAATCGAAGCGCTGCCCCGTTTTCTGTTGGTTGAAAGTGAATATCAGAAGCATCAGTATTTATGGCCGCCACTTCGATTTCACTCAGTGCTGTTTCCGCATGAAGCGAGTCGAGCTTTTTCTCCAAATCGGACAAGTCTTTAATTTTTTCTTTCAAGTTTGCTCCAGAATGCTCTTCAAACCCCGTCGTTCGTTCTACCTCTTTCTTTTTCAAAAACTCAGAGTCGTAGGATTTCAAAGCTTCGGCGAACCCACTTGCAGAACAAAGAAATACATCAGGTATTAAATCCTGCTTTGTCAGGGATTCGAGAAAAGATTTTGTTTTCCCATCTTCAGGATGAACCACAGCAATGCTCAGTTTTTTTCCGTTCTTCGAAAGAGGGAACGCATTTGCATTCTTCGCATCCTCAAGGGAAACCAACTTCAGGATGTCTGGGTTGGCGGAGAATTTACTAAAATCAACGTAGCCCAACTTTTGAGCTTGCGCTTGTTTTTCTATCTCACGCTCTTCAAATTCGCGGTCGATATTTCCAAGAAATCCAGATTGAGGTGTTACCATCTCCTTATTGTACCACAAAACCCGCTCCAATACAAGAGCGAACGCGGGTTAAAGAGCATGGAAAATGGATCCCCGCCTTCGCGGGGATAAGTTCGACTAACGACTCATACTTCGTCGAATCTCACTTATTTCTTCAGTTTCGTACGAAGGATTTTTTCTGCTATTTTTCGAGTGAATTGCTCCGCATCTTCGCTTTCAATTTTAATCTTTCGTTCTTTTTCAGTTGAAGGCTTGCCCATATCCATGAAATCATCAGGAAAAAAGAGTTTTATTTGCGGTCCAGCGAGGTGCTTGAGGATTGATCTGGTCTTTTCTTCCCCCATTATTGCATCGAGAAAAAAGATACTGTCGCAGTGTGCGTGTTTTGCGTGACGGAGAACCTTTCTCATCAAGCGTCGGAATTCCACAGAGTCTGCTAATCCTTCATTTGCCAAAGCACACACCCCCTGCATCTGGAACGCCGTAAGTTCGGGTGTCTTCCGAGCTCGTTTCTCATCAGTCGGAGAGTAATCTCGTTTAGTTTTTGCCACACCATTGCAAAAGTCTTTTGCCTCTTTATTTGTTCGTTCATGGAACAGTCCCACCCGTCCAAATCGAGTATGTGATTTTAGAATTTCTCCCATGCCCTTTTCCCAGAAATCACTTTCGCTCGCTCCTTTTTTTGTCCCCGCTTGGGCAACATTGAATTCGAGTTGCGCATTGGGGTCGGTTTTCAAAAGAGTCCGTCCAAAGACGAACGCTCCAAAATCACGACTCCAAAATGTATCTGACATCGCTGCGATTGTAAGGATAAATGTTTAATTATCAATCTTCCGCCACCCGTCATCCAACTTCTTTGTCATTTCGAGTGGAGTGAAACGGAATCGAGAAATCTCTTTTTATCCAAGAAGAAGGGATCCCTCCGCTTCGGTCGGGATGACAAAAAAAAGGATTCCGGGATGACAAGAAAATTTTTCAGGAGAAAACAATCTCTCCATTTTCAAACGCAACTTCAGTTCTCTTTTCTATGATTTTTGGGATTTCGTATTCACGATCGTAGGCAATTCCTTCGGTTACCATGCTTGCCGGAGCATCGCAGAGAACCTCATCGCCGTTTTTCACAATATATTGTCCGTCGGCTCGCACCTTTCCTACTACCGAAGCGCCAGCATTTTCAGCCGCTTTCCCCAGTTCCCATTTTTTATTGAAGTGATCGAGAATTTGCTCTGTTAAATCTGGGTGACACCCAATACAAAACCGTTCCTGGGTCTCACTACACGCCACTACGTGTGGTGGATATCCTCCGACCGTGTGCAATTTATCCATGTACACATCGGCTCCAAAGCCAGCACTGTCCACAATTTCAACCGTCGCACAAACGACTCCTCCCGCCCCCAAATCTTTGCAGGCAAATTGATCAAACGTTCCTTCCTTTTTTAATATTTCAAATAGATCAAGAAAGGAAGCCACAAGATGTCGTTCTAAGAATGGATTCGGTTCTTGAACCGCTGCTTTTTTACTTTCCATATCATCGTCTTCTTCGAAAGTATCAGAGGCGAAACTCGCTCCTCCGAATCCCGAATTGTCTGTTGGTTTTCCGACAATGAGTAGGTCCCAATTTTCTTCTGCCGCACACTTGGGAACGTACGAATGAATCAAATCGGATTCTCTTAAAACTCCCATGGCGGTTACATTTACCAAACAGTTTTCATCAAATCCTGCATCGAAAAATACATCTCCTCCCGCATTTGGAACCCCAAGCGGATTTCCATATCCTGCAATTCCTTCGACCGCGACGGTCGCAATATTTTTTTGTACGTTCTTCTTTGGATCCCCAAATCGGAGTGAGTCCAATGTTCCTACAGGTTTCGCCCCCATGCACAAGATGTCACGGACAATTCCTCCAACCCCTGTCGCAGCGCCTTCATACGGCACGATCTGACTCGGGTGATTGTGTGATTCATGAGATACCGCAATGGCATAATTCTCTCCATTTTCTTCAAAGACCTTCACGATTCCAGAGTCTTCTGCTGGTCCCAAGATTACATTGGGTCCGCTCGTCGGCATTGTTTTTAAAAACTTTCCAGAACTTTTGTACGAACAGTGCTCGGATAATTGAATTCCAAAGATAGTCGCTTCGGTGAGCGTCATCGGTCGTCCGAGTTGTTTTTGTAAATCCAACGCTTCGGAAAGCTTGAGCGCAATGTTGTGTTCTTTGAGAAGTTTTTCTGCGTCGGGGCCAGTAAAATCGAGATTCATAAATTAAAGAAGTTTATCTTGTTGGGGTTGAGTAAGGTCGGATTCAAGCGCTTGCGCGCGTTCGACTTGGTTTTGTAATTTCATGTTTTCTCCCTGTACATCAGACACTTTCGAATTCGCATTTCCGATGTGCTTTGCGAGTACTCCAATCTCCTCGTCTAAACGTTCGGCTTGTTTTTTGACTCCCGAAAGTTCCGCCAAAGCGTGTTGTGCTTCTCGTGCAAATTCCTGGCTTTGATACGCCTGAAAGAGCATTTGTAGGACATAGAGCATGGTGTTCGGACCTGTTAACAACACCTTCTTTTTCTTTGTGTATTCTCCGATTTCACCAGACCGAATCGCCGCTTCGTAGTAGACGTTTTCGTTTGGCAAAAAGAGAATCGCAAAATCCATCGTTTCTTTTTCGGGACGGATATATTTCGCGACTTCATCGATCCGCAACTTCATATCTTTTTGAAATTCTTTCTGCGCTTTTTCCAACGCTTCATCATTTTCTGCCTGCACAATTCTTTCGAATGCTGGCAGTGGAAATTTGGCATCGATGGGAATAAGTCCGCTCGAAGTTTTTACCACTGCATCAACAACAAGTCCCGTTCCGAGATTAAATTGTCGTTCCCATAAATTGGGCGGAAAAATAGATCTGAGAATTTCTTCTAAACTCTCTTCTCCCATTCCACCACGGCCTTTTGGAGCACGGAGGATTTTGTCCAAGTTCTCAATTTTTGACCCAATCTCTCCCATTTTTCCCAGTTCTTTTTGCAAATTTCCAATCACGGTAGAAGATTTATCGAGTCGTTCGTTCAACTGTTTTGAAGAATCAGACAACTTGTTATCCACTGTTTTATTTACGCGATCAAATTGTTCTTGAAGCGTTTTTGAACTTTCTCGGAGTTCGTTTCGCAAACTTTCCGCTTCTCGAAATCGCGTTTCTCGATCATGTTTAAATTCGTCCAAAAGATTTCCATCACCTTGTGATGAATTCAATTTCCAAAAGACCAACCCAATTCCAGCGAGTATTAACACTCCAATAGCTATCAATATTATCTCCATGTGCGCGAAGAGTGTACCGATTTTTTACTTTTTTAAAAATGCATTTTGCCTTACAATCTTCCCGCTTATGACCCCAAAAATTGCCGTTATCACGTTTCCTGGAAATAATTGCGAAACAGAATCATTGCGTGCAGCAACAAGAAATGGATTCGATGCAGAGCTTGTACTTTGGAATGAAGTCGAGAAAACGCGAAGCGTTCCGGGTAAGTCCCGGGATCTCTCCGAATTTGATGCGTACTTTTTGATCGGAGGATTTTCATTTGAAGATCGTGGGCGATCGGGAGCGATTGCGGCACGAGAAGAAATCTTTGACGCAATTCGTGAAGAAGCAAAAAAAGGAAAAGTAATTCTTGGAGTCTGTAACGGAGCGCAAATGATCATGGAATCAGGATTGATTCCCGTTGGAGACAATCCAATGCCATTCTCCCTCGCCGAAAACGTACGACGAGACAAGGAAGGAAAGGTTCTCGGAACGGGATACTACAACGTGTGGGTGAACATGAAACCAGAGCGAACTGACACGGCGTTTTCTCACAATGTGGGGGATTTATTAAAAGTCCCAGTGGCGCACGGAGAAGGACGATTTACATCGATTGATGAAACCGCGTTAAAGGTGCTTGAAGAAGGAAGCCAAGTGGCATTTCGATATTGTGATGAGGACGGAAAGGTAGATGCAAACTTCCCCGTAACACCAAATGGAGCAACATTCGCAACCGCGATGGTGGTAAATAAAGAAGGTACAATCGGAGCGATTATGCCACACCCAGAAAGGTTTTATGATTCCTGCGATGGAGACCAAATTATGAAATCAATGTATGAATGGATAGAAGAAGGACTTTCTCCAGAAGTAGTTGAAATCGGAGACTTTTCATCAGTTGAGATTCCAGAAATTCAAACATTGAAACTCGAAACAGACGCGATTGTCATAGAAAAGAAATTGATTATTACGGATAACGAAGCCTTCTCAGTTTCACAAACAGCCAGTAACGTGGCGGGTGAAAAAATTAAATTCGAGAAATCATTGTTGTACGAAATCAAGATTGAAAAACCGGGTCCGGACCCAAAACAAAAACTTATCGAATCCGGACTTATTTTTAACTTGAATAAAGAAGTATTGATCGAATCGGGGTCCGGACCCCAGCAGAAATACGCCGTGTTGCCGTTTGAGGATGACTCCGCGGTGGCACTAGCAGAGAAACTTTCAGCGATGTTTGATACAGAGGTAACGGTTCGTATTTTCCGATGCTGGAACTTTGGCGACGTTTCGGGCGATGCGATGGACAAAGTTTTACAGAACAGACTCCTTGCCAATCCAAATTCGGCGAGTATTTATAAAGTGTAACATGAAAAATGCATTGATTTCGGTTTCAGACAAAACAGGAATCGTAGAGCTTGCAAAAGGACTGGAGGCATTAGACTTCCAAATTATTTCCACAGGAGGAACCTTTAAAAAACTGAAAACAGAGGGGATTAAAAACTTAATCGAAGTGGCTGATTTCACGGGATTCCCAGAAGGACTTGAGGGAAGAATTAAAACACTCACACCACAAGTTTTTGGTGGCGTATTAAATCTCCGAAATAACAAAGAACACCAGAAATTCTGCAAAGAAAACGACATTGAAAATATTGATTTGGTGGTGGTGAATTTATATCCATTTAAAAAGAATTACGAAGACGATTCAAAATCATTTGAAGACAAAGTTGAACAGATCGATATCGGTGGACCATCGATGATCAGAGCGGCGGCGAAGAACTACGAGTTCTGCTTGCCCGTGGTTGATCCTTCGGACTACGACAAGGTTCTGGAAGAACTTGGGAACGGAGACGTAGCGTTGGGATTCAAGAAATTATTGGCGACAAAGGTGTTTGAAATGACAGCACATTATGATTTGTTAATTGCAAAGTTCTGGAACGAAAATGCAGAAAAAATGCCACTGCGATATGGAGAAAATCCACATCAAAAAGCGGTGATTTTGGAAGATCCATTTTCAACAGGCGCGAACTTGGTACACGCAGAAATTCTCAACGGAAAACCATTGTCTTACAACAACTTTGGAGACGCGAACGGAGCATTGGAACTCGCGATGAGCTTCAAAAAGCCATTCGCTTGTATCATCAAACATGCTTCTCCGTGTTGCGCGGCGATGGGAAAAGATATCGACGAAGCCTTTGAAAAAGCACTTGGAATGGGGGATCGAATATCAGCCTTTGGGGGGATTATCGCTTTGAATAGAAAAGTAACGAAAGCCGTTGCAGAGGGGATTGTCGGCTTCTTTAACGAAGTGGTCTTGGCGCCTGATTTCGATGACGACGCGTTGGAAGTTCTCAAAACGAAAAAGAATCTTAGAGTTCTTCGGATTCCAGATTTCGATAAACAAACAGCAGATATAGTGGTCAAAAAAGTTCGCGGAGGAACACTTGTTCAAGATTTAGATATTCAAAATCCTGACTTCGGGAATCTCAAAGTCGCGACCAAGAAAAAACCAACCGATGACGAATGGTTTGATTTGGAAACGGCATGGCGGATTGTGAAAATTGTAAAATCAAACGCGATTGTCGTGGTAAAAGACGGAGCATTGATTGGTGCCAACGGGGGGCAAACATCTCGTGTGGATGCGATGCGAAATGCGCTCGATCAAGCCGGCTCATACGCGAAAGGAGCGGTCTTGGCATCTGATGCCTTCTTCCCGTTCGCAGACGCTGTAGAGGCAGCAGGAGCAGCGGGAATTAGCTCGATCATCCAACCTGGGGGATCGATAAAAGACGAAGAAGTCTTCGCCAAATCAGACGAACTGGGCATCGCCACCGTGCTGACAGAAATGCGTGCGTTTCTGCACTAAGAAAAAAATACCACACTTCATTGTCATGCTGAACTTGTTTCAGCATCAAACGAATATTCATCAAACCAACCTTTACTAATATCTACCCATTTTGGATTATTCTCTTTAATAAGAGTTACTTTCCAATTCCTATGCCAATTTTTTAATTGTTTTTCTCTCTCAATAGCAATGCGTACATCCTTCGCTTCTTCGAAATACACAAGTCGATGACAATTGTATTTTTTTGTGAATCCTTTAATTTTACCTGTTTTATGCTCAATCATCCTGCGTTCCAAATTATTGGTAATACCAATATAAAGAACTGAGTTTGTTAGGTCAGTTAAGATGTAAACATAGTATTGGTGCATTCTTGAAGACTTGATCCTGAAACAAGTTCAGGATGACAAGAGAAAAATAATAGAGGGGTTTGTGCTCTATTATTTATACACCCTCCCCCATCAAAGGGGGAGGAAACAATTTAATATAAATTTTAGTTCCTATTCCACTACCGCAATCTCAAGCGTTAGATTTTCTCCATCAATATCGAGCTCTTCTAATGGATCGATAATTTCTCCGTGGATGACTTCTTCAGCTAATGTTTCTCCAGCGATAAGGGATTCAAATTT
>Ga0307929_1000516_pt1 | contig 37052 bp, 41 predicted proteins | sample AceLakmetage1330_FD_203160 | JGI IMG/M metagenome (GOLD analysis project Ga0307929, IMG submission 203160) | Saline water microbial communities from Ace Lake, Antarctica - #1330 | ecosystem: Environmental > Aquatic > Non-marine Saline and Alkaline > Saline | place: Antarctica: Ace Lake... | reverse complement strand
GAATCAATCAAGAGCAGTTCATCAATATGACGATAATTCATGTGGAGAAGTAGAGGATGAATTTTTTACAGAATTTCGAGATGCAGAATTTTGTGATTACTGCACACCAGAAATGGAAAATACAGAATGGTCAGATTGGAGTAATGAATCATGCTTGTTCAATGATAAAATGAATCAATCAAGACAAAGAACAATATATGATATAAACTATTGTGGAGAAGTAAACAATCAAACACAAAAGGAATATCAAGCAATAGAAGAATGTGATTACTGTACACCAGAAATGGATTACACTTCATGGTCTAACTGGGAAGACGTTGGTCAATGTTTAATAGACAACTCCATATTACAACAAAGTATTAGAACATATTATGACATAAATTATTGTGAAGAAATAGACAATCAAACATTGAAAAGAGAACAAGATGGTTTTTGTGATTATTGCGTTTCCGAATGGATTAATGTTAATGAATCATGTAATAACCAAATAAAAGAAATAAATTATATTTACACAAATAGTTGTTATGAAGATACAGGACTAGAATCAGACAACACAATTCCAGATGATTATACAATTCCTTGTTGTTCAGTAAATTCTGAATGTAATGACGGATTATATTGTAATGGTCAAGAGACATGTAATTTAGAAACTGAATCTTGCAAAGATGCAACAGAAGCAATTAATTGTTCAAATAATGACTTAAATGAATTTGAAACATGCGATTATAATCCAGATGGAATTAGTTTTACATTAGATTACTTTTTAGGATTTACTTCAGAATGTAACGAAGTTACTGACTCTTGCACACAAGGAAATATAGAAATTACAAGTACTTGTGATGAATCATGTAATGCTGAATGTGTAGAAGATTCAGATTGTACAGATTATAATGGTGCGACAGTTGATGTGTGTGAAGATGGATGTACTTGTTCATATTATGATGTAATTCACATAAAAGATGGATGGAATGCCTTATCTTTTCCAAGCAATGAAGAAATTGATATTCGAGACCTTAAAAAACAATGCCCAGAGATTTCAAGAACGATTTGGTATTTTGACCAAAGTGGATATTCTAGAGAAGAAAGAGAATTTGACCCAGAAAAAGCATATTGGATATATGCAATGGAAGATTGTGATTTTTTAATGAATTTTGATTATATTTTTAATGACGTAGATTTAAGTCCAGGTTGGAATTTTGTAGGTTCAAGTTCAGAAATAAAAAGTATTTGGACACTATGGGGTAAAGATACACCAGGAATAGGGTGGGCGTACAATGACACAGGCTACGATAAAATCAAACATCTTTATCCAGGAAAAGGAACATGGGTTTATGCATTTGAAGAAGAAGCAGATGAAGAAACAAGATCTAGAGAAGTTATTCCCCCTGCAAGATAACTTTATAAAATCTTATACCTTTATTTCTGATTATGAGTAACATAGAATTTATGAAAAACCCTGTACCTAAAAGTAAGATAATTAAAGTACTAAATCCTACATTTAAAAAATGGTTTTTTAAAAAATTTAAAGATTTTACTTTACCTCAAGAATATTCTATTTACACAATTCACACAAGAGAAAATATTTTAGTTTCGGCTCCCACCGGGTCAGGTAAAACGCTTTCTGCTTTTGGAGCAATATTAAATGAACTTGTTGATTTAGATGAAAAAGAAATTCTTCAAGATCAGATTTATGCAGTTTACATTTCTCCATTAAAAGCGTTAAGTAATGATATTGAAAGAAATTTATTAGAACCATTAAAAGAAATTGAAGAATTAAGTAAAAGAAAATCAAAAATAAGAGTAGGAGTTAGAACTGGTGACACCACACAATATCAAAGAGCAAAATTAGCTAAAATTCCACCACACATTCTAATTACAACTCCAGAATCATTAGCAATAATGTTATCATCACCCAAATTTAGAGAAAATTTTAGAAATGTTCAGTGGACAATTATTGATGAAATCCATTCAATAGCTGAAAATAAAAGAGGAGTGCACTTATCATTATCATTGGAAAGGTTGCAACATTTATCAGAAGGATTAACAAGAATAGGTTTAAGTGCAACTGTTGCACCATTAGAAGATATTGCTGAATTTTTAGTTGGACCGAAAAGAAAATGTAAACTTGTTGATGTTCAATTTATAAAAGAATATGACTTTGAAGTAATTAGTCCAGTTAAAGATTTAATTAATGTTTCTCAAAATAAATTACATTCTAAAATGTATCAATTAATTAATAAACTAATTCAAGAACATAGAACAACATTAATTTTTACTAATACAAGAGCTGCAACAGAAAGAATAGTTCACCATTTAAAAGATAAATTCCCCAAAAAATATACTGTTCAAGGCGATGATGCAAGAACACTAATCGGAGCACATCACGGAAGTTTATCAAAACAACACAGATTAAAATTAGAAAATGATCTTAAAAAAGGAAAACTAAAAGCAGTTGTTTGTTCAACCAGTTTAGAATTAGGAATAGATATTGGTTTTGTAGATTTAGTTATTTGTTTAGGTTCACCAAAATCAGTTGCAAGATTATTACAAAGAGCAGGAAGAAGTGGTCACAGCATAAATAAAAAAACAAAAGCAAGAATAATTGTTTTAGATAATGATGATTTAATTGAATGTAGTGTAATGCTTAAATCCGCACTAAATAAAAAAATAGATAGAATCCATATTCCAACAAATTGTCTAGATGTTTTAGCCCAACAAATTGTTGGTATGGCAGTTGAAGAAGATTGGGAAGAAAAAGAATTATTTAAAACAATTAAACAAAGTTATTGTTATAAAGATCTTACAAAAAAAGATTTCAATGAAATTTTAGAATATCTAGCAGGAGAATATGTTTCTTTAGAAAGTAGATACATTTATGCAAAAATCTGGAGAAATGTGGGTAAAATTGGCAAAAAAGGTAGAATGACCAGAGTTATTTACATGACAAACATAGGCACAATACCCGACCAAACACAAATAAAAGTTAAAATAGGAGATTCATTTATTGGAACTATTGATGAAGGTTTTTTAGAAAGATTAAAACCAGGAGACATTTTTGTTTTGGGAGGAGACATTTATCAATTTAAATTTGCAAGAGGAACTACTGTGCAAGTTTCAGGATCTGTTTCTCGGCCTCCCACAGTACCATCCTGGTTTTCAGAACAATTACCATTAAGTTTTGATTTAGCTGAAGATATTCAAAAATTCAGATTGTTAATGGAAGAAAAATTTGAAAGTTCTAATAGAAAAGACATCATAGATTTTATTCACGATTATTTATGTGTTGATAATAAAGCAGCAGAAGCAATTCACAAATATATGAAAGAACAATATGACTTTTGCAAAATTATTCCTAACAATAAAACAATATTAGTAGAACATTATAATAATGAAGAAGAAAAGAAAATTGTTTTTCATACTTTATTTGGAAGAAGAGTTAATGATTGTTTAAGTAGAGCGATTGCATTTTCAATTTCATTAACACAAAAAAGAGACGTTGAAGTAGGCATTAGCGACAATGGTTTTTATATTTCTTACAATAAACCAATTAATGTTATTGCAGTTTTAGAACAATTAAATTCTGAAAATATTGAAAAAATAATGGACCACGCAATTGACAAATCTGAAGTATATCGAAGAAGATTTAGACATTGTGCAATGAGATCATTAATGATTTTAAAAAACTACATGGGAAGAGAAAAAAAAGTAGGAAGACAACAATTAGCGTCTACTATTTTAATGAAAGCACTAAGAGATTTAAATCCTAACTTTTCAATTTTAAAGGAAGCCAAAAGAGAAGTTTTAGAAGATTTAATGGATATTAAAAATACAAAGGAAGTACTGAGAAGAATTAGTGAAAACGAAATTCAAATTGAAGAAATTTACACAAAAATCCCATCACCCTTTGCTTTTAATTTAGTTTTACAAGGACATTTAGACATATTAAAAATGGAAGATAAAATTGAATTTCTAAAAAGAATGCACTCAATGGTTTTAGCAAAAATTTCAATTTCAAAAGAATCCAGACATGTAAAAAAAAATTTATTAGACGATTCTGAAAAAATTATTCGAGAAAGAGGAACATTACAAGAACAAGTAATTGAACAATTTAAAAATTATCAAGAAAAACTACACCCAGTACAAGAAAGATTAATATCTAAAGCTAGAAAAATAAGAATAATACCAATATATGTAAGAAAAGAATTAATTGAAATAATTAAAGGAAAAACAATTCTGAAAGTTAATCAAGATTTTATTCAAAATATTCAACAATACAAAAAAGAAATAATTAAAGACTGGCCAAAAGAATTAGCAGATTTTATGTTTTCATTCATTAACGAAAGGGAAAGTTTTAACCATGAAAAATACTTTGATAAAGTTGAAAAAAATCCAGAATTAAATAAAGAATTGGGTAAAGAAGCATTAATTGAAAATATTAAACTTCTTACAAGAAGAAAAAAATTAGAAGATGATTTGAAATATGAATTAATTGAATCAATTAATGGTAAAGAACTCTGTATTGAAACAAAAAAATGGATAAAAGAATTTGTTAATGACACAATTCCTAAATATGTTATTGATGAATTGTACCACTTTTTAAAAAGTAAAGTTTAAATAGTACTTAACCAATTTTCTATTAAGATTTTAGGAGGTCGATAATATGAAACTTTTAAATAAAGATTTGAAAAAAGAATTTTTTTCAAAAAAAATATTTGTTTTATTTATACTGTTAATGTTAGTAAGCGTAGCATATGCAGCAGATGATTGTACATCAAACCAAGAAATTGCTCAAGAAAGAGTCCAAGCTCAATATGCTTTTTATGAATATAGAGCCCAAGGAAAAATTGTTGGAATGCAAGCCGTAATTGATTATTTAGAAAGTGAAGAAATAGATGTTTTTGAACTTGAAACAATTAATGAAGATTTAGAAACAACTATTTCAAGTGCTAAAGAAGCTGAAGATAAACAAGCTTTAGACGATATTACTAAAGAAGGTAAAGATTTAGTTAAAAATTTTAAAGAAAAAGCTAATGAATTAGTTGACGAAAATGATTTAAGTATTTCAAAAGTTAGACAAGCAGTTGCTGATTCTTTAAAAAATAATGAAGATATTGAAGCTAAAAAAGATACAGCAGTTAATGCAGCTAGAAATCACGCTTCAAATTTTTTAAAAAGCAAAGTTTGTTTACATGAAAATGCACAAGGAAAAATAAAAAATGCAGGCGGCGATGTAGATGAATTAGAATCCGATCTTAATGAAGTAAAAACAGATATTGATGAACTTGAAGCAGCTGAACAAGAAGCATATGAAAAATGTGGATCTATGGCATTAGTAGTTTGTAGTGAAGGTGAGAATGCAGTTCAACTTAGAAAACAAGTTAATGAAAAATTAAAACAACTTAGAGAAAGAACTAGAGTTACTGGTCAAGAACTAGCAGTTACTAAAGTAAAAAATGCTTTATTGGATAGAATTGAAAAATCAGAAGGCAGATTAGATGATGACGAACTTGTAGAAATTAAAGATGATGTTGAAAAAGCAACAACTATGGAAGAAGTTCAAGATGCTAGAAAAGAATTAAATGATTTACAAATTGAAACTACAAAAGGAAGACAACAAGGTAGAGATTCAGACGATGAAAATGAGGAGGATGAATAAAATGAATAAATTAGCTATTGTAATTGCATTGCTTACCATTTTGTTGTTAGTTGGATGTGTTGCTAAAAAAACAACTGATACTACTGACACTACAACAAATACTGATACAACATCTGGTGATGATACATCAAGCGAAGAAACTGATGATTTAACTTCAGATTTAACAGAAGATGAATTAACAGATGTAGATGTTGAATTAGGAGATGTAATCTAAACCTTTATATATTTCTTTTATTTTCTTTTTTATATTGAGAAAACTTGATTCTATAAGAATTTCAACCTCTCGTTAAAACAAACGGGAAAACTTGAGTTATATGCTTTCAATCTCCCATTGGAGGAAAAAAAATGTATAAAGCAAAAATAGTAATAGATACAATAGACACACCAAGACACCGTTCTGAAAGATTTGGGCCATTTCATCCAGATAAAGGATGGAAAAGTTATCAAAAACCAAGAACTGAAAGAACAGAATGTGGAGATGGATTATTTATTACTCACACAATTGGAGAAACAGGCACATCACACACGTACTTTGAACAACATTGTGCCACAGTTTATGGAACAGTTACTAAATCTGAAAAAGATAATGAAGTAGGAACTGAAGTAAGACTAACTTTACAAGCAAAAGAATTACATCCAGAATGGAATCAAATAAGAAAAAAACAAAGAGAACAATTTTCTGAAGAATTAAGTGATTTGGTAGGCAATGAAGTAGAAATAGAAAGAGATTTTATAATGGATTTATTTAATTATGAAAAATTAAAATAAAAAAATTAACCTTTTATTACGGCAAGAGGTTTTAATCTTGCCACTTTTTTTGCTAGACCAGCACCATCACTAACTCTGATTACTTCATCAATATCTTTGTAAACTTCTGGTGCTTCTTCTGCAACTCCTTTCCAAGAACCAGCTTCAATTTCTATATCCTTATCATTTAAAGCTTTTTTAACATCTTCGCCCCTAATTGTTCTCATAGCTTGTGATCTAGACATTACTCTTCCAGCACCATGAGCAGTTGATCCCCAACTTAACTCTTCAGCTTTTTTTGTTCCAACTAATAAAAATGAACTTGTTCCCATTGAACCAGGAATTATTACTGGTTGTCCCACTTGCCTATAAACTTCAGGAATCTCAATTCTTCCAGGACCAAAAGCTCTTGTTGCACCTTTTCTATGAACGCAAACTTTTTTCCCATCAAATTCTTCAAATTTAGCAATATTGTGGCATACATCATAAACTAAATGATTTTTATTTTCTGGAAAATAATTTTTTAAAACCTTTCTAATATCATGCATAATTAATTGTCTATTAACAAAAGCAAAATTTACTGCACAATTCATTGCTGAAATGTACTGTTTTCCAAGTTCTGAATTTATTGGAGCGTTAATTAATTCTCTATCTGGTAAATTTTCAAAACCATATTCTTTTTCCATTTTTTGAATATAATCCGAAGCTACTTGGTGACCTAATCCTCTTGAACCACAATGAATCATAATAACAACATTACCTTGTTTAACTCCAAAAGCTTTTGCAATTTCTTCATTAAATATTTCCGAAACTTCTTGGATTTCTAAAAAATGGTTTCCTGCACCCAAAGTTCCTAATTGTGGAAGACCACGTTTAAAAGCTCTCTGTGAAACATCATCGGGGTTTGCTCCCTTCATACAACCATATTCTTCACATCTTTGTAAATCATCTTCAGTTGCATAGCCTTTTTTTACAGCCCATTGAACCCCATTAGTTAATACATCTTTTAATTCTTCATCAGATAATTTTTCCTTATGACCTTTTCCAACGCCAGAAGGTACTTCTCTATAAATGTCTTGAAGAACTTCTTTTCTTTTTTTTAAAAATTCTTCTTTAGTAATATTAGTCGCTAAAATTCTAACTCCACAATTAATATCAAAACCAACTCCGCCAGGTGTTACTATTCCAGTTTCCATGTCAAAAGCAGCAACGCCTCCTATTGAAAAACCATAACCTTGATGAGCATCTGGCATTGCGATACTTGCTTTTAAAATTCCAGGTAATGTTGAAACATTATGAATCTGTTCCATCGTTTTATCTTGCTTAATAGCATCAATTAGTTTTTCACTTGCAAAAATCTTCCCAGGAACATTCATATCTCCTTTCTGAGGTACTTCCCATTCAAATTCATTTATTTTTTTTAATTCAGACATCTAACACCACCTGACATTCCCAAACATCATCTATTTCTCTTACATACATGTCATTATATGTAATAGCTTTAACATCATTAGTAATTTCATAACCAGAAACATCGTCTCCAATTATAGTTGCTTCTAATTCTAAATCAGTTATTTTTATCTCTTTAATTTCTGCTATAATAAAACTTTCAGCGTCTAATAAATACACAAATTCTTCTAAAAAATGATATAATAAAGATTCATAATCAGTACCTTCAACAGTAAACTTTTTTTCAACAATAGCGTTAATCTTAACACCCTTAGTAATTGTTTCTTTTGTAGCTAAAGCAGCCTCTCTAAACATTTCAGACAAATTCTCGCCTTCTGCTACAAACTTCACATCTGCAGTATGTTCTAGGAATTTATATACCATAATAAAGAAAATTAGATGTTCATTTAAATAACTTTCTTAAAAACTATACAACATTACTCATTACATATAGTATTAAAGCTCCAAGAACAATAATAAACAATAACCATCCAATTTTACCAAACATTGCCATTTTACTATTATAATAAATAAATTATTAATAAATTTTTCCTAATCTAAATACTTACTTGCTTCATTATCAGAATTATGAAAAGCTGTAATTAAAGGACATGCTTTTTGTATTTTGTCATCATATCTGTCCCATGATGGATCATAAGTACCCATGTGCCACCTAATTAACAACATTTCTTGACTTGTTAAATCAATTAGATTTTGAGCTGCAACAACTGATTTCTCACCGTGTCCTAATGGAAAAATATCTTTAACGACATAAGGCTTTGAACTGGAAATTTCACCAGAAGCTAATTTATTATTTTTATACAAATCAACTTTACAAAAATCATGACATATTGAAGCAACAATTCTTTCATCAGGATTAAGATTGTTTTCTAATTGTAAAAATTTTATTTTATTTTCAAAAACATCATAAACATTTAATGAGTGTTGAGCTAACCCACCAACATAACATCCGTGAAAACCAGGCCTTGTTGAAGCAGGTGCAGTATAAAAATCACTTTGTCTTAACCAATCAACTAATTGATTAATACCCTTTCTTTTAGTGCCAATCAATAAATCTTCAATTCTTGTTTGATTATTTATAACAATATTAGTTTTAGTTTCATTCATTTTTAGTCTCCAACGAATAAATTTTTTTTACAGCAGAAGTGGTTGTTGCTTGCCAGGGATTTTTATCATACCTTAACTGTTCCATAAATCCAATTCTCATTGAAAATGCATTACCATCCTCTAATCCACAAGAATGCCAATTAGGGTTGTAGTTTAGATTCATAGCTTTTATTTCTAAAACAACAGAATTTTCGGGATTGATGTAACTGTGCGGAATATATTTGCTAAAACTTTTTTTATCCAATTTGTCAGAAAAAACAACCGTGGAGGGTCTCTCACTTGATGTTTTTCCTTTGACTTCACTTTCAATCTCGCTAGCAAAACCATTCCTAGTTACACCAATTTTCCCGATAGTTTCATAAAAACCAGTATCATCATTATAAGTAGCACATAAAACAGAAGTAAATGGTTTACCGTTAGAATTTGATTCTTTATAAAAACCTACAACTACTAAATCTAAAGGTTCGTAGCGTTTGAATTTAACCCAATCACTACCCTTACCAGACTTATAAATTGAAAAAGGTTTTTTACAAACTCTACCTTCTTGTTTATTTTTAAAAGTGTCTTGTAATAAACCTTCTAATTGTTCTTGAGAAGAAATTAATTGAGTTTCAGATGGTTGAATTCCATTAAAATCAAACTTTTCAGTATAAAGTCTTCTTTCGTGTAATGGTAAAATTGCAGTCCAAGATCCATTATAAAATAAAGTGTCAAAAGCTTTTAATTGTAAAGGTACTTGACTTACAACATCACTTTGTAGATATTTATCAATTGTTGTTTGTTTAATTCCTTGCCTTCTAAATCTTTTTTTAACATTGTCAAAAACTTCTTTATGAGTTGATCCTTTCCCAACTAATTCTGCATCAATAATACATTTTGGTAATTGTTCAACTATTTTCATAATTTCAGGATAACATTGATAATTTAATTCGTTACCATTTCGGGTAAAAATTTTAGTTTCATTTCCCTTATGAATTTGAACTCTATATCCATCATATTTCATATCTGTAAATGTTGATCCGCCATGTAAAGTTAGAATATCGTTAAGATCCTCGTAACTTGGTTGCATTGTTTTAATAAATTTGCCTAATTCCATTTTATTGTAGTATTACAAAATAAATATAAGAAAGGATGCGGGAGTAAGACTCCCCACAAAAATAGAATTATAAAATTAAACAGAATAGTAATTGTAATAATGAGTATAAATTAGGAATAATCTTTATAAGTAAAAGTACGTTTTCATGCTATATGTTTGAAAGATTGAAAAATTTATTTGTACCTGAAAGATATGTACAAGTTAAATCAATTAAAAATGTAAATCAATTAGTTTTAATGGCTCGTTTTACAGAGGGAAGTATATCTTATGCTGCTCCAAAATCATATTCATTTCCAATAAAGGGAGGTATAGTAGCAATAATTGCTGGTAATGCTACAGTAACTGTACAAAACGAAGGAGAATACATTGCCATTATGAATAATGACAAACTTACAACAATTCTAAGAGATAAAAAAATAAAATATACAAAAATTGACATTCCTTCAGAAAATTTTTCTGCGTGGAGATTGTTAAGTCATTGTGGGTCTACATCTGGTAATGATTCTGATTCATTAAATACATTAATCGATCAATATGAAAATACATTTAATGATATAAAAATTAAATTAGATGTTAAAAGGCATACTAAAGAATACAATGCTTGGAAAAAAACATATGAAGATAAACAAAGAAAATCATCTCTTAAATAAATTTACTATTACATCAGAAATTCTTAAAATAAATTCTAAGATTATTACAAAAAGAAAATAATATGATAAAGTTATAAACATTGAAGGTAATTGTTTAATTATTTCAAATGATTGTGATAATGAAAAAGAATGAAAATCAACTAAAAAAACTCCCAACAACGCAAACGGTAACATCTTTGCTAAATCTTTACTAAGATCTTCTGTATAATATGCTGTGAATCTTATTGCACACACTACAGCAATTGAAATTAAAGCAACTTGTTCAACTGTATGCCCTCTTGCCAAAAATGCTAATAAAAGAGTCATTATTGCAAACCAAAAAAAGATAAACAAAGGAAATAAAAAAACATAATGAAATAAATATGCAATTACACTAAAAAATTTCTTTAGTCCTGCGTGTTTTACTTTATTGAACTGTTCCAAATCTAATTCGAAAATATCTTTTTCAGCAACAAACCTATAGAAATTAAAAATAAATATTGAATAAATAACCATTCCTGCAATAAAAAGAAGTAAGGGCCATAAAACTGTAAATGCTTGAGCAATATCTAACATAATTAAATAATAAAAAAACACATATATAAATTTTACTTACTAATTTATTTAAAAAATTTAATAATTATTCAATAAAAACATAATTTAAACAAAACATTTATATAGGGTTATGCATTATAATGCATTATGGTTAGGCCAAGAAAAGTTAAAGTAGTAAATTATGAACCCAATATTACTTATTTTAAACCAAGGGCTGTACCTTTAAATCAACTCAAAGAAGTAGAAATAACATTTGAAGAATTAGAAACATTAAGATTATCAAATCTTGAAAAACTAAATCAAGAAGATGCAGCAAAAAAAATGCAGATTCATCAATCAACTTTTCAAAGAACTTTAACTAGAGCAAAAGAAAAAATTACTGATGCTCTAATAAACGGCAAAGCAATAAAAATTCATGGAGGTGAATATAAAATGCCAGGTGGAGATGGAACGGGACCAATAGGTCAAGGAAGAGGATTAGGTCGAGGAGCAGGACTAGGTCAGGGAAGAGGATTAGGTCAAGGAAGAGGATTTAGAGCAAATCAAGGAGCAGGACGAATGAATGGACCATTAGCTGCAGGACCAATGGGAGTTTGTAAATGCCCTAAATGCGGACATGAACAACCACACATCAGAGGACAACCTTGTGTTCAAATAAAATGTCCAAAATGTGAAACATTAATGGAAAGAGAATAAATAAATGAAAGAAAAAATTGCAATAATTTCAATAATTGTAAATTTAGTTTTAGCTATTACAAAAGTATTAGTTGGAATTATTAGTAAATCTTCATCGATATTAGCGTCAGGAATTGATTCAATTTCTGATATATTTTCTTCATTTATTGGATTTTTGGGAATAAAAATGTCTAAAAAACCTAAAGATGAAAAACATCCTTATGGACATTATAAATTTGAAGTTTTAACAGGATTAATTATCACCATAATTTTATTTGGAAGTGGAGTAGGAATAATTTACCAAGCAATAAAAAGTATTCACAGCCCAAACATGATTGTTTTAAATTATTTAACTTTGGGAGTAATGGTATTTTCAGCCATAATTAATGAAATAATGGCAAGAATAAAAATAAAAATAGGTAAAGAAGAAAACTCATTAAGTTTACTTTCTGATGGGTTTCATTCAAGAATTGATGTATATGGCTCATTAGCTGTATTAATTGGATTATTTTTTTCTAAATACTGGATTTATTCAGACTCAACAGTAGCTATAATTATAGGTTTATACATTATTAAAGAATCACTATCTTTAGGAAAAGAAGCAACAAATTCATTATTAGATGTATCTGCAGGAAAAGAAATTGAAGATAAAATAAAAGAAATAATTATTAATAATAAAATAAAATTATCTGATTTAAAAACACAAAAAAAAGGTTCAACAATTACTGCAAACATTGAAATAAAATTACCCAGTGAATTAAATGTAAAAGATGCAACCAATAAATCAAATAAATTAAGAGATGATTTAATTAAAAATATTAATTTTTTAGAATATGTTTCAATTCAAATAAAAAGCCATAATGTTTCTTCAGGATTTTATAAACCTGATTTTGGACAAGGTTTTGGATGGAATAAAAAAGGCAAATTTAAAAATGAAATTAAAGAAGCAAAAGGTTTAGGTCCAGGAGGAGTTTGTAAATGTCCAAAATGTGGACATGAACAACCCCATACTAGAGGAAAACCATGCGGTAAAATAAAATGTCCAAAATGTAACAACATTATGGAGCGAAAGAGGTAAAAAATGAAAATAGCAATAAGTTCTAATGAAAACACAATTAAAAGTCAAATAGATCAAAGATTTGGAAGATGTAAATATTTCCTAATTATTGAAATTGAAAATAATGAGATTAAAAATGTTAATGCAATTGAAAATGAAGGTGCAATACAAGGTCACGGTGCAGGAATAAAAGCAGCACAACAAATAGGAAATTTAGAAATTAAAGAAATAATTACTGGCAATTTAGGACCAAACGCAACAGCTGTTTTAAATCAATTAAATATAAAAGCATATCATGCATCAGGAGATATAGAAAAAGCTATTGAAAAATTCAATAATAATGCTTTAGAAGAAATATCTGAAATTGTAGAAGCACATTCTGGAATTACAAATACTAGTGATAATAATAATGAAAATAACAATAATGAATCAATAGTTAAAAATGAAAAAGTGTTTTTTCCGTTATTAAATGATAAAGATATGGACTCAGAAATAAGTCAACATTTTGGTCATGCACCTTTTTTTGGATCATATGATTTAGAAAAAAAAGAATTGAAAATTATTGAAAATGATTTAAATCATACTGACCCTGATAAATCTCCAATAGATCAAATTCAAGAAGTCGTTAATCCCACGATTATTTTTGCAAAAGGAATTGGTGGAAGAGCAATAGAGCTTATAGCAGAAAAAGGAATAGCACTTAAAACTGAAAATTTCAATACAGTTAAAGAAGTAATTGAAAATTGGGATAAATTAGAAGATCAAACACAAAATTGTGGTCAAGAACAACAATAAAGGTATAAAAAATGTGGAAAAAATTATCATTTTTACAAAAAAATTTAACATATAGTATTCCATTATTTATGATAGTGGGAATTACTTTTGGATATTTTTATAATTCTTTATTTTTAAAAATATTAATTATGCCTTTAACTTTTTTAATGGTTTATCCAATGATGGTAAATTTACAATTAAAAAAAGTATTTTCAAAAGGAGATTTAAAAGTTCAAATAGTTACACAAATAATTAACTTCGGCATAATTCCATTTGTTGCTTTTGCATTAGGTAGAATCTTTTTTCAAGACAAACCATTAATTGCATTAGGATTGTTACTTGCAGCATTACTTCCAACAAGTGGAATGACTATTTCATGGACAGGATTTGCAAAAGGAAATCTAAATGCAGCAATTAAAATGACTATAATTGGTCTGATTTTTGGTTCATTAGCAACTCCTTTTTATGCAAAATGGCTAATGGGAACCGTTATTGAAATTCCTTTAATAAATGTATTTAAACAAATTGCATTAATTGTCTTTTTACCAATGATTGCAGGATATTTAACTCAAAAATTTATTATTTGGAAATATGGTGAAGCAAAATATCAAAAAGATATTAAAAAGAAATTTCCAATGATTTCAACATTAGGTGTGTTAGGTATTGTTTTTGTTGCTATGGCCTTAAAAGCTAAAACAATTATTTCAGAACCAAGTATTTTAATACAATTATTAATTCCTTTAATAATTATTTATGGAATTAATTTTTTATTAAGTACCATTGTTGGAAAGTATTTCTTTTCAAGAGAAAATGGAATTGCATTAGTATATGGTACTGTAATGAGAAACTTATCTATTGCTCTAGCAATCGCTATGACTGTATTTGGAAAACAAGGTTCAGAAATTGCATTAATAATAGCCTTAGCATATATCATTCAAGTTCAATCAGCAGCTTGGTATGTTAAATTTACAGATAAAATATTTGGAAAAGCACCAGAGGATACTGCTAAAGATTTAATGGAACAAGGAGTATTTGCACTTCATAATAATGCGACCCTTCAAAATGCAATTAACCTACTTGATGAAGAACATATCCATTCGATAGCAGTTCTTAATGAAAATAATAATGTAATTGGAATGATGTCTTCAAAATTAATGATTAATTTATTAGCAAATGGAAAATCTAGAAAATTAAAATTAAGTGAAGTTAAATTAATACCTGCTTTAAAAATTAAAGACAAAACACCAATAAAAAAAGTTATTGAAATGATGAAAAAAAAGCATGAATACAAAGTTTTGGTTTTAGATAAAAAAGGAAAAATTTCAGGAGTACTTACAGAATCAGATATAATTGATAAATATGCGAGGAATAAATAATGATAAAAAGTCAAATTTTTTCAAAAGAAACAAATAAAACTGTTGAAGAAGTATCTAAATTAATAAAATTAAAAGCTAAAGATTATGGATTTATTATAAGATATGATACTGACATGGCTAAAGAATTTAATGAACATAATGTAAATGTAGATGATGATTTTGAATATAGAACAATTATGCTTTGTATTCCTCAAAAAGCATATAACAGCATTAAAAGTAATTCAAATAGAGCTGCAATTATTGCACCAAAACAGATAAGTATTTTAAGAAATAATAATATAAATAAAACTATTATTTCTCATTTAATTATAGGGGAAGATTTTTTAAAACAAATTCTTCCTAATGATGAAAAAATCAAAGAATCACTCCCTGCATCTTGTATGAAAGTAGTTGAACTAATTAATAATATTATTAAAGATGATAAAGAAAATTAAAGAGGATAAATATAATAAAAAATGATTGAAATAAATAAAGATAATTTTGAAAAAGAAGTAACAGAATCAATAATCCCTGTAATTATAGACTTTTGGGCTCCATGGTGTGGACCATGTCAAATGATGGGACCAATTTTTGATGAATTAAGCAAAGAATATAAAGACAAATTAAAATTTGCTAAATTAAATACAGATAAAGAACATACAATTCCAGAAAAATTTTCAGTGTTAGGCATTCCTTGCTTAATTATATTAAATCAAGGAAAAGAAATAGATAGAATAGTAGGACTTGTAAGCAAAGAAAAATTAAAAGAAAAAATAAATTCAATAATAAATTAAAAATAATAACTAAATAGTTGTTATAATAGATTAAAATTTAATAATGGAAAATAATAAATTGATTAAAACTTTTATAAATAAAAATAATAAATTTGCCATAGTAGGCGTATCTAGAGATATAACTAAATACGGTAGAATTATTTATGAAAAATTAAAAAAATTGAATTATAAAGTATATGGAATTAACCCTAATATAAAATTTATCAATGAAGATAAGATTTACAATCAATTATCTGAAATTAAAGATATTGATGTAGTAATTTTTGTTGTTCATCCTGAAATTGTTAAAAAATATTTAAATGAATGTAAAAAATTAAAAATTAATAAAATCTGGTTACAACCTGGATCTGAATCTCCAGACATAATTCAATTCTGTAAAGAAAATAACATAGATTGTTTATTTAACCAATGCATTATATTAAATTCTCAAGAGGAAAAAAATGACTAAAATAATAGGAATTACAGGCGGAAAAGGAGGCACTGGAAAATCAACAGTATCAACAACATTAGCATATCAGCTTTCAAAAAATTATAAAGTTCTTTTAGTTGATGCAGACGTGGATTGTCCTAATAATCACCTTATTTTAAACATTAAAAGAAATTTTTTAAAAAATGTTAATCAAAGAATTCCAACTTTTGATTTTAATAAATGTACTAAATGTGGAATATGCGGAAAAGTTTGTAAAACTAATTCAATAGTATCAATAAAAAATAACAATCCCATTTTTTTACCTGATCAATGTAACGGATGTGGAGCATGTAAAATTGCATGCCCTTCAAAAGCAATTAGTTGGGATAATAAAGAAATTGGAAAAATATATACAGGTAAAAAAGATAATTTAGATTATCTTTCAGGGGAATTAAAAACAAACCAACCCATTTCAGAATTTATTGTTAATAGCCTTAATGAAGAAATTGAAAAAGTTAAAAAAAAATATGATTTCATAATAATTGATACTGCAGCAGGTACACATTGTCCAGTAATTGCAGCACTTGAAAATGCAGACCAAGTATTTGCTGTAACAGAACCAACACCACTTGGTGCTCATGATTTAGAAATAATATTACAATTATTAAAAAAATTAAATAAAAAAGGAGACATAATTTTAAACAGGTCCAACATTGGAGATGAAAATATTATTGAATTATTAGCTTCTAAATACAATACTGAAATCATTTTTAAAATTCCTTTTTCAAAAGAAATAATAAATGCATATTCAAATGGAATACCAATTTCAATCCCAAATTTAATATCGGTGATAAATAAATGAAATCAATAGTAGTATTATCAGGAAAAGGCGGAGTTGGAAAAAGTAGTATTTCTGCATCATTAGCAGTAGCTTTTTCAAAAGATAACAAAATAGTATGTGCAGATTGTGATGTTGATGCATCAAACTTATCTATTTTATTCTCATTACCAGTTGAAAAGTATAAAGATTGGAAACCATTATCCACTAATCAAAAAGCAGTAATAGATAAAAATAAATGTATAGGCTGTAATAAATGTGTTGAAGCTTGTTATTTTAATGCATTAAAAGTTAAAAATAAAATTCCCGAAGTAAGTGAATTTGGTTGTGAAGGATGTGGTGCTTGTAAACTTATTTGTCCAACTAATGCAATCACATTAGAAGATATTAATAATGCGTTTATTGGTCATTCTAATACGTCATATAATTTTTCAATAGTTTCTGCTCAATTATTACCTGGAAATTCTGGATCTGGAAAAGTAGTTTTTGAAGTAAGAAAAAAAGCAAATGAAATTGAATCAAATGCTGATTTTATGATAATTGATTCTGCTGCAGGAATAGGTTGTCCAGTCATTGCATCAGTTTCTGGAAATGATTATGCATTATTAGTTACTGAACCTACTCCCTCAGGTTATGGAGATTTATTAAGAGCATTAGAAGTAGTAAATCATTTTAAAATAAAAAGCGGAATTATAATTAATAAATTTGATTTAAATAAAAAATATACTGAAAAGATTGAACAATTTGCAAAAGAAAATAATATTCAAATTATTTCAAAAATTCCTTTTGATAAAAACTTTGTTAAAGCTATGACTAAAATGATACCAATAATAGAATTTGATAAAAAATATTACAAAATATTTAATGAAATAAAAAATAAAATTATTAACGATATATCAATTTAAAATAAAAAATAAAATACCACAATTATTTTACTTCCAAATTTCTTTAAAAGTATGAGGTGTTTCGCAATACATACAATCAAAGGTATCATTATTTCTATGAAACTCAGTAGGACAACCCTCATAATGAGAAGGATATGAAATACAAGATTCATTTTTACAAGAAATTTTACTAAAACCATAAATTCTAGGAGGCATTTTTAACCTAGTTTTTCTTAAAATTCTACTTTCGTCTACAAGATTATATGTACAAGGAGAAATTGCTGCTAATTTTTTAATATGCATGTCAGATAATTCTTCATGATTTGGTAAAAAAATCATACCATTATATTGTCCATCATTTTTAGATTTTCCAACACCAACATAACCAACATCATGAAATTTCATTATAGATACTACTTTTGATAAATAATTCCAAATCTCTTCAGGAGTTTCTCCTTTACAAATATGATCAATAGCAACCCCGTTCTTAATAGGGTTAATTCCTTCATGATAATGTTTTTTATGTTGAGAAGGTTTTATTTCTTCAAAAAAATCATCAACAAATTCTCTTTTTTTAGATATTTCACCTCTATAATCATCACCTATAACTCCAGCCATCATACCTAAAAGAACTATTCTAACATACCTACCATTAGCAGATTGTCTTTCCCAACCATTTAATAAAGTATTATCTAAATATAAAGGAATAGTTGCATGTTGTTTATGTCTAGGCAAAGGATGATAAAATTTTGTTCCTTTTTTAACTTTGTCCAACCATTCTTCTCTAAAAGTTATATGACTTCTTAATTCATCTGCTCTTCTTAAAATATCTTCACCCATTCTTTCAAGTTGGGGACGAGTAAAATACCATTTATCAGCTTTAGTATTCAAATTTAAATATTCATCTAAACTTTCAAAAGTTCTAATTTCAAAGCCATTAGCTTTCATTCTATCAACATAAGAATCCGGCATAGATAATTCATTAGGTGCCACTAAATCTACTTGAACTTCATTGAAAATTTTTAAACCATCAACCTTAGAATGAACAGTTCTACCATGCAATAAATCACCAATTAAAGCAACATGAATATGATCGTTATTCCAATTGTTATCTTCTAAAAAAGTATAATCATCTAATAATTCTTGAGTAGGATGTTCGTGTTTACCATCACCGCCATTAATAAAAACCGAAGGAACCAATAAACCATTTCTTTTTGCATAATCTAGACCACTTCTTTCCAACCATCTACACAATCCTTCTAATTTGCTTCTTACTATAAAAATAGAATTATCATATCCTGTTAAATTGTTAAAAGCATCAACATAACTTTCACTTTTTGTAAAAGAAGAATGATCTGCTTGCAAGATATTTAATTTTGCTCCAAAAAACTGAGCAGCATTAAGAAATGAATGTGCAGTTCTTGTTGATGGTTCTAAAAAAACCTCATAGACCCCAAAATAAGGATTTGAAGTTTGAAAAGAATTTAAAATTTTAGCTCTTCCATGTTTTGCTAATTTTATCGAATGTTTAAGATCTCTTGCTTTTTGAAACAAATACATTCTTTCATCCAAATTTAAATCATTAATTACTGCTAAAGACCTTCCTAAAAATGGATTTTGTTTCATCTAAAATATATAGTAGTCATTAGTTGTTTAAAAACAGTTGTTGTTTATAATTCTACAACTCACCCATATATAAGAGTTCCAATTACAATAAAAACTTCTAAAACAACCCATAAAATATTAGTTAAAATAATTGGTTTTTCTTTGTGAAGAATTCCATAAAACAACCAAAATAAAGCTGCAATTAAATATCCCGACCAAGACAATGCCGAAACACCAGTTGCATTTTGATCAACCCAAATTTTAAGTAATTGAGGAATAGTCATTAAAGGTCCAAACAAAGCTACAATATATATTGATTTATCTACAAATTTCTTTAAATCTGAATCTTTAACTTTTTTCGTAGATTTTTTTCTTTTATGATAATAATGTATTCCGTGTGGATCTGCCATAAAAAAATAATTGTAAAAAGAATATAAAAATGTTTCTAAATTATTTTTTTTATTATTTCTATAACAACTTGTGGACTTGCAGCTCCCCTTGTTTCACGCATAACTTGACCAACAATAAACTGTAAAGCTTTTTCATTACCTGATTTGTAATCTTGAACGGCTTTCTCTGAATTTTCAATTGCTTTTTTACAAATTTCTTCCAATTCATCAGAATTTGATACTGCTCTTAATTTATTTTCATCAATATATTTCTCAACATCAAATGTTTTTTCAATTAATTTTTCTAGTATCTTTTTAGCAACATTTTCTGTAACTTCTTTTTTATCAATTAATTCAAGTAACTTAATAAATTCTTTTTCATCTAATTTAACTTGTTCTAATGATTTTTTATTATAATTTAAAACACGATTTAATTCATGACGAACCCATGCAACTGCCAATTTAGCAGGAACTTTTTTAACCGCAATTTCAAATAAATTTGCTAATTCTCTTTGTTGAGCAATAACAAAAGCATCTTCTTTTCTAATTTTGTGTGATTCTACAAACCTTAATGCTTTTTCTCTTGCAAGTTCAGGCATATCTACTTTAATTTTTTCAACCATTTCATCAGTTATTGTTGTAACAGTCAAATCAGGGTCTATAATGTAACCATATTCTTCTTCAGTTTCTTTTTTTCTCATTGAAATTGTAATACCTGCTTCAGCGTCCCATGCTCTTGTTTCTAAAACAACATCTTCTCTTTTTTGTCTTTCAATTTCATAATTCAAAGCACGTTCAATTTCTTTAAAACCAGTAATATTTTTAATTTCAACCCTAGTATAATCTTTTTCTTTAATAGAAATATTAGCATCTGCTTTAATAATACAAGTATCTATATCAAATATTTTCAAATAATTTAAAACAGAAATTAAATTCTTCATAAATTCTCTTGCTTGACCAGGACTTGTTAAATCAGGTTCTGTTACAACTTCACATAATGGATTTCCACTTCTATTATAATCAATTAAAACATAATTTGATTTTGCCATTCCTTCAGGATGAACAAGTGCTGCTGGATCTTCTTCCATATGAACTCTTGTAATTCCAATATCTTTACCTTCAATTGAAATTTTACCTTTAATACCTAATGGAATTTCATACTGAGAAATTTGATAATTTTTTGCTAAGTCTGGATAAAAATATGATTTTCTTGAAAAAATTAATTCAGGACTAATTTCACAACCTAATGATAATGCTAATTTAATTGCATAATTTAATGCTTGTTTATTTAATACAGGTTTTGATCCAGGCATTCCTAAACACACAGGACAACACCTTGAATTAGGTTCTTCACTACCTTGTGTAGGACATGAACAAAATAATTTAGTTTTAGTATTTAGTTGCACGTGAACTTCCATTCCTATTACTACATCTGATTCAAACTTCATCTGCCACCTGAATTATCTTTCCTTCTTGTAAATGGTCTCCAATAACTAAAAATCCAACCGGTAAATCATCCCCAATTGGAACTGAAATGTGAGGCAAACCAGCAAGGTTAGGTCCAACAGTTAAAACATCCATCATATAATTTTGTAAAGGTGTAAGTTTTTTTACATCTTCAGTTTTTGGTGCAACATTAGGCATAGTTGGAGTTACTAAAACATCATAATGTTCAAACAATTTTTTATATTCCTGAATAATTAAAGTTCTTACTTTTGCTGCTTTTATATAATAAGCATCTCTAAAACCACTCATTCTTGCAAAGGTTCCAAGCATAATTCTTCTTTTTGCTTCTTCTCCAAAATTTTTACTTCTAACTTTTGCAAAATATTCATTAAAACTTCCTTCAGGTTTTTCTTCAGCACCATATCTAATGCCACAATACTTTGATAAATTTGTAGAAACTTCTGACAATGCAATAATATAATAAACTTCAATTCCATATTTAAATGTTAACGGTAATGAAACTTGCTCAACAATAGCACCTTTTTCTTTTAATGATTCTATTGTTTTCATAAATTCAGCTTTAACTTCTTCATCTACATCTAAACTTTCTTTTACTAGTCCAATCTTTAAACCTTTAACTCCTTTTTTTAAAAATGATTCATAGTCATCAACAGGTTCATTTAATGAAGTTGAATCTTTTGGATCATAACCTGCAATAATTTTCAAAACTTTAGCACAATCTTCAACAGTTCTTGCCATTGGACCAATTTTATCTAATGAATTTCCATAATCTAGTAATCCATACCTTGAAACTCTTCCATAAGTAGGACAAAGACCAACAATTCCACAATAAGCAGCAGGACAAACAATTGAACCGCCAGTACTTTCACCAAGAGAAACATGTTTATCTTCAATTAATTTGACAGCACAACCACTTCCACCGGAACTTCCACCAGTTACTCGTTGTTTGTCAACAGGATTTAATGGTTGTTTGTAACCAATTCCGACATTCATTGAAAAACTTCCAAAACCAAATTCATCTTGAGAGGTTTTCCCAATTATTTTACAACCTTCATCCAATACTTTTTGAACAGCAGTTGCATGAAATAATGGTTTGTAACCTTTTAATATTGCACTTCCAGCAGTACTTTCCATGCCTTTAACACAAATACAATCTTTAACACTAATTTGATAACCAGAAAGTTTACCTTCTTCTTTTTCTTTTAATTCTTCAATTATATTAAAACAGTTATAATTTTGATTTAATTCTTGCAAATTCATTTTAAAGTGCTTTTGGCCCCACAAAATATTCATCTTTTTTATTTTCAACTTGAGAAAGTGCTTCTTTTTGAGTTAAACATTCTTTTGGTTCATCTTCACGCAATGCATTTCCTAACTTTACTGGTTGAATAGACATTTTAACATCTTTTGTTCCAACCTCTTGAATTTTAGAAAACGTATTAAGAACTTCGTCCATATCCTTTTCAATTTTATCTATTTCTTCTTCAGTTAATTCTAATCTTGCAACCTTTGCAATTTCTTTAACTAATTGTTTGTCTAACTTCATAATTTATTAAAAAACTTCCCTTTATTTAAAAGTTTTTATATTTGATTTTAAAAAATTTAATACATCAATTAACAAAACAAATTAATAAATATTTAAATTAGAATTCATCTAAATCTTCAATTTTTTTTAAATAACCTTTTCTTTTAAGAGCAGCAGTTTGAGTTGGATTATATTTGTATAAAATATCGCCCTTTTCATCTCCACCAAATTCCCAAGGTTCTACAATTACAAAGTTACCTTCTCTAACCCATAAATGTTTTTTTAATCTTCCAGGAATTCGACAAATTCTAGTTTTGCCATCTAAACAACGAGCTCTAACTCTTGAAGCTCCAAGTCTTTGCTCAACTAATGCAAAAGTTTGAGCACCTCTTGGTAATCTTAACCTAACTTGCTGTTCGCCTTCAGGCGGAGTATATGCCATTACATATAAAAAACTCCGGTTTATATATAAGTGTTTCGCAAAACTTTTTAGATTAAAGAATATTAAACATCATTATGAAATTTTTAATTATAGAAGATTGCAAAGTTTGGAAAAATAAAACAAAAATCCAAAATTTGCTATCCCATTCGGCGCAAAGCTCCAAAAAATTACGCAAATTTTCAAAACGAATTTTTGAATATTACAACTTGTAATTTATATCGCAGCAAGCTGCGGGGTATTAAACCCAAGTTGTAATAAAGCAGAAGAACAAATACTTAGAGATGATAAAAAAAGTGAAATTTTTTGGAAAATATATACATGGAAAGTACGAGAATTAGCTAAAAAATTACAACCAGATTACATAGTTTTAGATGTAAATTTTGAACCTGATGACCCAAAAAATATTGAAGGAATAACTAATGTTTTAATACCATTACGAGAACAAAGTTATCAAGGCAAAATAATCTGTTGGAGCAGTGATGATTTTAAAAAAAAAGCGATAGAATCTGACGCAGACATATTTTTTAGAAAAAACAATTACAATCTGTGCAATTATTTGTTTTCATCAAAGAGTAGTAAATAAAACAAAACATTTATAAACCATTTAAGCATTCTAAGTCATGAGGGCTTATGAATTTAGAAGAATTAGTTAAAAAATTAGATTCTAATAAAGAAGAAAGTAATTTTGATAGGTTTTTATTAGATTTTGCACCACACAAAAATAAAAAACCCAAAGAAGAATATAACAACCTTACTAGATTACTTATGGATCCTAACTCTAAACAAGATAAATTTTATAATTCTAGTTTTGAGAATCCCCTAGAATTAGAAAGCAAATTATTCAATGAAAATAATAATATAATAATAAATAAAATATATGAAATTAAAAAATATGAAGAGAATGATTTATTTTCAAAAAAAAGTAGCTTAGAAAATTATATTATCAACCAAACATATAAAAATCAAAATATTAGTAAAATAATAAAATCAGACATTATTAAATCAAAAGAAATTTTTACTGACAACAATCTTGAATCATACATTTTTGAACTTAATTCTATTGGATTTAAAGAAACAAAGAAAAAACCCGAAAGAGAAATTGTAATTCCACCCTTCAAAGAAGTTTCTCCACAAGGAATTAGTGTTCAAGCACCACAATTAGTCCCTGAAAGTTATGTTCCCATTCTTCACATGTTAAGACAAGAATTTCCAGGAGCAAGATATAAAGAAACTAGAAGTTTAGTTAATGAAAGTCAACACAATGTTGACATTGTAAGCTTTGAATATCAACATGAGGGAAAAACAAAACAAGTTCACGTAGTTCTTAAAGATGCAAATGATAAAGAACTGGCAATACCTGAATGGTTAAGACAACATGGAGTTAAAACTAATGGAATTTACATGCTTAATGGTAAAAGAATGGTAATGCAACACGTTGGAAACGATGACTTAAGAACTGCTTTATCAAATGCTTCAGAATCAGAATTAATGAATGCATGCAATGCAGCAATTGACAACATTGCAAGAATGCACGTCGTAGGTTCTGTTTACAGTAATGAATTAGAACACGATTTTGGGGTAACCTTAAAAAAAGTAAATTATATTTCAGAATTTAAAAGAAGATTTATAGAACCTGTATCAGGCAATTCTATAATCATGAGCCCTCAAGCCATGAGACTGATACAGGCCTATTCTTCTTTTGCTAAAAGATTTAACCCAGGATATTTTACACACGGAGATCTTCATGATAAAAACATAAGAGATGACAGCAGCATAATTGACTTTGAAACTGCCACTATTGGAATGACTTTTGATGATCTTTCAAGAATTACAAATTCAATATTAAGAACTAGACCCGACATTGAAACAGAAGACTTTGAGAGAGCTATACTAAATAGATACATAACAAGTCATAATGAAGCCGCAGAAGAAGAAAAACAACCAATAATGTTTCCAGCTCAGCAAATGTTTAATCTTGCTTTAATTAATGATGAAATATATAAAATTGGTGAATATGTTACATTTGGAGCATTACGTCCAGAAGTAAGAGAAGAAAAAATGGAAAAATCAGTAAAATGTTTTGAAAATACTTTATCAATGATTGACAGAGAAATATTAAAAGGTCAAGACCTTTATGAATTAAGAATGGCATTAACTGATTATGCAAAAACTTCACCATACGAAGAATTAAGAAGAGTAGCTTTCGACAAATATTTATTAGCTGCTTAATGCTAAATAACTTCCAGAAACATTCCTAGCTTTTTCAACCAGATTTAATATATAATGCGCAATTTCTGAATTTTTTAACATTTTCTTTGATTTTATATCAAGTTCTAATTTTAGTTTTTCTAAAGCAATTTTTTTAACAGGATCAAATTTCAAATATAAGTGATAAATAATATCAAAGTATTCACTTACTTGTTCTAACATCTCTAACTGTTCATCTTTTATTCCTTTTTTGATTCCGTCACAAAGATACTTGTATTCATCAGCTAATCTTTCAAGATTCTGAATAAGATCGTACGCTTGAGGAGTTCTATCTTGCTTTTTGTATCCTCGCTTGGTTAATAATCTTAATAAAAAAGATGTAAATTTATTATTCAATTTTTCTAATTCTCTAATTTTTTTTAATCTATCAAATTCTTTATTTTTTAATGCCGCACAAATATCCTGAGACATTTGTTTTAATTGAAGAAAAACTTTATTTAAAATATTATCAAATTCTTGTTCAAGTTCACTTGAAATAGTTCTTATTGTAATTATTTTTTCAGTTTGATCTATAATTTCATATCCAATACAATCAGGAATTCTTTCTTGAATATTTTTTACGGTTTCAGAATTTTTATAATGTAAAATTATTTCATCATATCCAACAATGTATAAGTGCGAAAGGTCACCTTTTCTAAAACTTCCCATATCAGTATCGGACAATTCAATTGATTTTGTTCCTTTTGATTTTTCTGTTGAAAGATTAATATTGTTACCTTGTTCTTCAATATTTAATTCATCCCCTTCCTTCAAATTATGAGTTTTAATCCACGGTGCAGGCAAACTTATTGTCATTGTTGCCTTACCTTGTTTTACAATTTTTCTTTTCATAATAATTTTTCAACCTCTTTAATAAATTCCACACAAATATTGAAAAACTCAGTTAAATCAATATCTATTTCCACTTCTTCAGTTGCATATTGAACATTATGTCTTATAGACATTATAGTCTCATAGGCATTTAGATATTTTTCTAATTTATAATTTTCATCTACGTACCTTGCAATGCAATAATGACTTCTTTCTTTTATTCCATCCTTAAATAATAACGAACGAGAAACATGAAAAAAAGCATTATATAATGAAATAACTGCAATTTGTTTTTTATTTAATTCAATTAAATCCTCAGTTTCTTTTAAAAAAAAATTGGCTTGTTTCAAACTTTTTTTTGCTAAATCTTCATTAGGAATATCTTTTTTTAATAATCCTTTTTCAAAACAATCCTCAGTATTCAAAAATTTCACCACCCGTAGAAGTTAATTTTAATCTGATATAAAATTCAGGATCTTTTTCTTTAATGTTCTTTATTTTATTTTTTGTCAAAGTAATAAAGTTCACTTTTCTTTGAATTTCTTTTTCTAATTTTCTAATGATGGGTTGAATTTCTAATTCTTTTTTATCAGTTAAAATAAACAAATCTACATCACTATCTTTATCATCAGTTCCCCTATTATAACTACCATATAATCCCACTTCACCTAATTTATTAAGTGAGGAGTAGGAATTAGCATTTACTAATTTTGTATAATTTAGAAATGCCTTTATTTTTTGTACTAATATATTGTTTTTATTTAAAGCTATAATAATTCTATTTTTTTGTTTTTTTTCTAAAATTATTTTTTTTTCACGAAATAAATTAACAGCTTGATGTACTTTACCAGGAGAGATGTTTAATTTTTCAGCCACATCTCTAATATAAGTAGGTTCATCAGTAATTAATTCTATAATTTTTATATTTGTTTTAGTTAATAAGTTCATTTTTATTAAACGTTTCGTTCATTATTTATATACTTTGCTAGTGTGTTAATCAAACTTATGGTATAAACTAATCAAACTATATAAAGATTACCTTTTCTATATAGATATATATCAACATATATTCTATAATGGTAACCTATATATCTAAAAAGGCAATATCTATACTTACTACAAGGTGACAAAAAGTCATCAAGAGGTGAAAAAAAATGAAAGATACCACACAACAAAAATTAAGACAACATCCAGCATATCAAACACAATTTGATCAAGGATCTGCAGGTAATCAACCTGAAATTGGAATGAATGCAGTTTTACCTAAACAGAATGATTTACAAAGATATACACATTTACTTTTAGCTGCACAATTAGAAAAAACAGAATTAAAAGGCCATCAATGGCAAGAAAAACAACTAGAGTACACCGAACCATATAATACAAAAGAAGAGATATTTACAATAGAAAAAAAAGAAAAATTTGAATTAAAACCATTCATTAAACCCATAAATAGTTTTTTAGAATTTGAAAGCAAACCAGAAGGAGAAAGTATAATTAGTCTTCTTCAAACAACATACCCATATAAAAAAGCAATGTCAACAACAGACCCATTAGATGAGGTTGTAAGAAAGGCTGCTGCAAGATTAGGATATGTTGATGGAATTAATCACTTCGTTGAAGAACATGAATTAGATTATACAAAACTAACACCAGGAAATAATGTTTTAGAAGATTCAACAGGATTAACTGAATTCGTTAACGCAATGAGAGGTTCAAGTCCAAATATAATGTACGCTCATACACAAGCAACAGAAGGATACAAACTGGGATTCATGATATCTACCACTAAAAGAGGAGTCGTTCCAACAAGTGAAGAAGTTCCCCTAAATGCTGATCAGTTTAGAGCATATCTTGATGGGACAAATGCAACTCCAAGATTATTAGCAAAAGGAGAAACTACACTAACTACATTAGAAGATGTAAAAGGCATTGAAGCAAGCCAAGAACCAATGTACAAATTAGGACTAAAAGTTTGGCTTCATGAAAATGGAATTACAGATCAATTAGAAAATGATGGATTAAGACATCCCGAAGCTTTGAATGCATTATCAAAAGCACTTAGAGGAGAAGTGATTGGATGTTATGATTCCAAAAAACCAAATAATGAAAGAACAATAAGAGACCTAGCTCAAAAGTATTACAATCAAGGACAAGGAGGAGAAGAATGATACAAGATGAAGTAAAACAAATGATAACAGTTTACATGATGGTAAATAAAGAATTGAGAGAAGGAAACTTTTTGCAAAGACAATTTCACAGAGTTTCTGTTCCAAGAGAATATAGCAGAGAAAGATATGGAGTTGTACTTGGAACACACATAGACATTGTCGCAGAGTTAATGGAAGAAGATAAATTTTTTATTGATGATAAACCACATGCAGGATCATTTAAATTTCAAGGACGACCATATTCCCAAAATGCTTCAATAGAATCTGTCGAAGGAACTATTTTAGATGCTGCAGGAACAATTGTACCAACTCAAAATGGAGGAGTTAAATTTAAACCTTGCACTTTTGAAAAAAATCCGAATCTAAATGATTTACGTTCAAAAGAACGATTTGTTAGATATGCATCAGGAATTAAAACAGAAGCAGAAGGAATTTGTATTGAAAATGGATTTCTAAGAGTTTACGGAGAACATCAAAGAATGGAAGATACTGAAATGTTAAGATCGTATTCAGTTGCAGATATTGCTGACAGATTGTTTGGAGTGGAAGAATGAGTCAATTCACAGTAAGAAAACAAGGAAAAATATATGTTGCAGCATTCAATCAAGATTGTTTTAGTTCAGACTGGGAACCAAGATATTCCGGTCCGATCTTTAATCAATACCTTACAACTGGCCAAGAAGTTACTGATCCTTTGGAACTAGTTGCATCTGCAAATTTAGGAAACAGAAGTTACACAACTATTGAAGGAAAACTATCAAAATTAAAAACCCAAGTTGTAAGTAAACAACAAAATATTGCAGCAATACATTCAGGAATAATTAATCACGCTCAAAAAATTGCAGAACAAGAAGAAGTTCCATATTTTGGATTAGTAGTTGTTGCAGATGTTGAAAGAGAAACAGTTAATGTTGATGAAGATTCAATGGAAAAATATTTATCTTTTAAATGTTTATCTTTAGAACAACTTTTAATGAATAAGTATATAGATAAAAAAGAAAAAAAGATTATTTTTAAAAACAATAAATGCGATAAACCAGAACCAGTAACTTATGTTCTGCATCCAACTATACAACTATACGAGGTGAGAAAATAAACAAAATACAACCTACATCAATCGATTTAAGAAACAGGAATTCATTAATTGGCAAAGATGGACAGCCTTATTATTCCCCACAAGAACTAGCTTTAGCAGATGAAAAATGGGAAGAATTGAGATTACATGAAAAAGCACTAAATCCAATTTATATAAATAAATTTAACAGTATTGAAGAAAAATTTCCAGTTGATGAAGCAAAAGAAGTATGCAACGTAAGAGAGGGAATAGATGCAAAAACAAAACAAGGATATAATCTTGCCTACAGAATCAAAAGATTAATTCAGGGAGAAAGCGGCATTGTTCTAAAAGTTGATCCAGTCGATACTACTAACAAAACTTTTATACCAAATTATGAAAAAGATCATTTCGGTAATTTTCCAATGACAGTTACGTTTAGAAATCCACTAGGAGAATTAGAACAAGGTATGACTCCAATAACAACCAAAACAATAAAAAAATATGACCGTTTAACAACCCACCAATTAAGAGTTTACAAAAGATACAAAATAGGGGAACAGTACCCTTAAACCCATTACTAACATTAGGAATTGCATCAAAATTTGCTAGCTAAATGAGTACTACCGAACTCAAACAATATTGTTCAAATCAAGTAAGAACTTATGGAAAATGTACCATCCAGACCAAGGCACTCATCCAAACAAAAAAAAATTAAAACATATGTTGGAGCAGTTGACGATGTAAAAAGAGCAACAAATATGCAAATTCAAAGATGGGCAAGAGAACTTACAACAACAAGATTACAACCCGAACGAATAGTATTTGACATTACAGATATTGTAAACGACAGCAGATTTAAAAACAATTACGATATTTTAAACAAGATAATTTTAAAAAATAAAAGTAACATCATCAAACCAGATTAAAAAATAAAAAAACATTAAATATAACATAATCTTAAATTAATTTTAAAAAAATTTATAAACATTAATTCATAATAATAATTTATGAAACAAAATTCAATTATTAAAATTATTATTTCTATTATTTAATTGCATTACTCTTTCCAAACTCTAATGATTTTCTGGGTCTTGATAAACCTTTTTCATTGTGCCAAAGAAGAGTTTCTAGTTAGTTGTTTAATTCAAAAATGTGGGCTAAAATGAACAAAACAATAGACCCACTTCAAAAGCTACAATACGAAAATGTAGTGAGGTAAATTAAAATGTTAGAAAGGATATTAAAAGCACAAAAAAAGGTTCAAAAATTTGTCAAACAAACACCACTTGATGAATTTCAAGGAAGAAATAAGGAGTTTGTTAAAAGAGAAGATTTACAAGATGTCAGATCTTTTAAAGTTAGAGGAGTTGCAAACAAAGTATTAATGCTTTCAAAAGAAGAAAGAGAAAAAGGCATATTAACTTTTAGTAGCGGCAATAATGCACAAGCAGTAGCATATGTTGCAAATCAATTAAAAATTCAAGCAACAATATTTATGCCAGAAGGAACTTCTAAAGAAAAAGTAAAAAGAACAAAAATGTTTGGCAAAAGTAATGTAGAAGTAATAGAAAAAGGAAGCCATTATGATATAACTGAAAAGTTAGGAATAAATTATGCAACCAAACATGAACTAACAATTGTTCACCCATTTAATGATTTAGAAGTAATTGCCGGACAAGGAACTATTGCTTTAGAAGTCTTAGAACAATTAAATGGAAAACAATTAGATTATGCATTTATTCAAGTAGGTGGTGGAGGACTATTAGCAGGAGTATCTTCAGTATTAAAACAACTATCTCCAAAAACTAAAATTATTGCAGTAGAATATCAAGGACAAGATTGCTTAAGAAAAGCAGTTTCGCATAGTAAGCCTATAACATTAAATACCCTAGACCGATATGTCGAAGGAACTGCTGTTGCAAGAATTGGAAATTTAACATACAAAATATGCAAAGAAAATGTTGATATGTACATTGTTGTTAACAAACCCGCAATTAATTGTGCAAAAAAACAATCAAAAAAAAGAAACATAAATGCAGAAAATGCAGGAGTTTTAGGAATGGCAGGATTATACCATTCTTGTTTCGTTGACCTAAAAGAAAAAAACGTACTATATATAATATCGGGAGCAAACGGTCAAAATTGAATTTTTTTTATTTTTTATGTAACAACAAAAAGTTTAAAAAGAATTAAAAAAAAATAAAAATAAGGGTGATATAAATGTCAGTAGTAGTAAAAGCTAAAATTAAAGAAATTGTAGAAAATTTTAATGTTTCAGGAGATTTTGCAGATGCATTAGATAAAAAAGTTACAGAAATAATTAAAACTGCAACCGAAAGAGCGGAAGCAAATGGAAGAAGAACAGTTATGGCAAAAGATTTGTAAATCAATTTACAATCTCATGTATACAAAATCTATTTTGTAATTTAACATTAACGGAAAGCTATTTAAAGGATAAATAATTAAAATAAAATAATTTAAAAGATTCGTGGGGGGTCATATGAAGAAAAATTTAATCAAATTAAATTATATTATGCTATTTATAATTATGTGTTCAGCTTTTGTAACAGCTGCACCCGCTTATAATTCTTACACAATTACAGATAATTTAGAAGCAGATTCAAGTTTGGATACTGCAATTGACTCTTCAGATAGCCCACACGCAGTTTATGTAAGAAGCGCAAGTGTTTATTATAAAAATGAGATAGGTAATGAAGAACTAATTGGAACAGGAAACTATCCAACAATTGATACAGATTCCAACAATATACCTCATGTTGCATATTATGATGTAGGAAATATAATTTATGTAAATAGAATAGGTGGAAGTTGGAGTACACCATCAACAGTAAATTCCGGAGATTATCCCGACATTAAAATAGATTCTAATAATAAAGTACACATTGCATTTGAAAAAGACTCAGATGGTGATGGTTATGACGATGTTGTTTATACAAATAATATTGCAGGAAGTTTTGCAGCATTAACAAAAGTTATGGACAGCTATTATAGAAATTATTATTATACACCATCATTAGAAATAAATTCTAATGGTAATTATCACATTACTGCAGATCACCATGACATGTCATGTGGTGGAACTTGCGATCACACTTACTATGTAAGATATTCAACAAATGCATCAGGAGGTTTTTCTTCTACTTCACCAGACAGAAGTTCAGACATTACTTCAAAATCAATCATACTTGATTCTAATGAAGAAGTTAATGTTGCTTATACTTCTGGAGGGAATATTTACCACGCAACTGTAAATCCTTGGACTGAAACACTTTTAGAAGCAGGGTCTAAATCAACAATCGATGCTTCTGGAACTGACATTGCTATAGGTTATGTTGATGGTTCTGGAAATGTAAGATATGCACTAGATTCTGGTGCAGGTTTTTCAACATCAACAATAGACAGCGGAAGCAACCCCTCAATAAATATTGGAAACTTTTTCTATTATTATATTAAAAATGATGGTGTTGATAATGAAATTTATGTGAAAACTTATCAAACTTTATCTTCAGGAGATTCAGATAATGATGGTTTGAATGATAACACCGACAATTGTCCAAATTCATACAATCCCAGCCAAAGAGATTCAGACTCAGACGGAACAGGAGATGTGTGTGATGACTGTCCTAATGACGCAACAGACTCTTGCGGAGATTCATTAATTGTAAAAGTAATAACTTTCTTTCAACAAATAATTTTTGGAACTAATCCTTATGCATTAGATAGCGATGGAGACGGTGATAATGATGGAATTGCAGATGTTATTGATTTTTTAACAGGAAATTCATCATTTATTAAAACAACAGAAAATTTAACATTTAGTGTTAATGGAACAAATGATCCAACTAACGCAAATGGAATACTTAATGTAACAATTATTGATAATACAGCAAATAGAACAATTGTTGAAATGGAATATAATTTCACTAATGTAACTACTTTAAATTTGGCTTTAATTAACATTACTTTAAATCCAAATGCTGGACAAGGAGGAATTATTATTTCAGGTCTTAATTTAAGTGGAACTGGAATTACTAAAACTGTATATGTTCAAAAGGTAAGTAGTGCAAACAGCTTATGTATTAAAGATGAACCAGATGTTGTTTCACTAATAGTATCAGGAGATTGTAGCAACGGAGTAAAACTTACATGTGCAGGAACTTCCGGAGCTTATACTTGTTACGATAATGGAACTTACTATAAAATCAGCGGATTAAGTCATTCAGCAGTTGTTGAATATTCATATAGTGCTTCAAGTCCATCAAGTAGTGGAGGAAGTAGTAATGACGATCCAATTGAAGAAGATGCATTAGGATGTGCTGAAGATTGGGCATGTAATACATGGGAAGATTGTACAGACGGAACTCAGTCTAGAGATTGCTTTGATATGAACAGTTGTGGTACAGATGAATTACAACCATATTTAGAACAAGAATGTGCAATGCCAGAAGAAGAACCTCAAAATGAACCCGAAGTTGAACCGGAACCAGAAGCAGAACCACAAGATGATGAAGATGAAGGTCTTGGCGATGCAACAGGTGCATTCTTAGGTGGAAGAGGAACAACCTTAGTTGGTATTGGTGGATTAATAGTAATAATAATTGCATTATTAGTATTCACTAAATTTTATGGTGGAATGCCATGGGCAAGTGCAGCTTCAAGAGCAACTAATTTCCAAAGCAAAGGAAATAAAGCTCAAAGCAAAGGCAACCATAGCTCAGCAGAAAAACACTATAATAAAGCACAAAAATTAACTGAGAAATAATTTCTTTTTTTATAATTTTTATTTATTTTTTTAATATTTCTTAAAAGATATTATAGAATTTTGTTTGCAAAATTATAAAAATATTAATATTATAAACTATTTTTTATTCTATCAATTTTTTCTTTAATTAACTCTAATTGAGCTTTAGAATATTTTTTAGATTTAACATACTCTTTATATTTATCATCCAGTTCTTTAACTTTTTCTTTAATTCTAACTTCAGGTTCTGTTTTTATTTTAACTTTTTTTTCAACCAATTTTTTTCTTCTATTATCTTGTTTTTTTAATCTTGAATAGTCTACCATCTGATCTTTAACTGCGAACATTTCAGCTTTTAAAATAGTATTTTGTTTAGTTAATAAATGAATAAATTGATGTAATTCTTTTATTCTTTTACTTTCAGCAACATGATCCATAGCAATATCTCTTTCCTTTTCAAAAGCAGCTTCTAATAAAGGATCTAACTTAATAATATTTTGTTTAGTTGGATTAGAACGAATTTCTTGAATATGTTTTGCTAGAACGGCCTTAGCTTGTTCTCTTTCTTTTATTCTATTAATTATATAACCAGATCTTCTTAATAATGCTTTAGCCTTTTTAATGCTTCTAGGATTCATTTAATTCTCACTTCAAAGGAGGTGGAGGCGGTGGCATTTCATCATTCATAGGAGGTAAAGGACCCTCTGGACTAGAAAATGGTGAAGGGTTAAGTCCAGGATACACAGGAGTTACAGGTTTTGAAACCGAAACCGGTTGTGGTATTGGTTTTACAGCCACTTGTTTTTTAACTATATCTGCTAATGCTAAAATACCTTCTGCAATATCCTTATTTTGCTCTTCAATATCTTTAAGTCTATCCATAATTGGTTGAATTTTTTCTTCAAAACTTTTTTCTTGAATTCCGCCTTGTTCAATTTCTGTTGCAGCAACATGAAAAATTTCAAATAGTCTTTCTAAACTAGTACTCATCCTATCCAAACTAGTAGCTATAATATACTCATGAGAACCAGCTTTTTCCTTCTTTAATTTATTGATTTCGTCTTTTAAGTTTTTAACTTCTTTTAAAGGAATAATTTCATAATCTCCTGTAGCCATAATAATCAACCTCTTTTTTAATGTAATTTCTATATCTTGTACTATATAAATCTTACTATATCAACAAAGACATAAGCATCTTTATATAAATTAAGATCTTACTCACATATAATGAAACAAGGAATATTTCTTAGACAGATTCCGAGATTAGATTTGGAGATTGTTGTCTATCAAACTTTTGAACAACACATTAGAACTGCATCACCAATCAATCATTCAAAGAAAAAAATTAAAGAAGATATTGGAAGTTTTATTACAGTATCAAATTATAAATTACAACACTCTAATCAAAATGAATTTCAAGAACTTAATGACAGATATATTACTTCAATTTTAGTTTATGACGCATTACTTCCTTTTTTGGCTGTAAAAGAAAATAATTTTGTTCCAGATACAACAGTATCTTTTGGAAATTTAAAATCATTATTCAGGATGATAGTTGAAGAAAAACCTTACAACATTCAAAATCCTTTTCAAATATATTTAATTCATAAAAAAATTGGAGAAGTTAATATTAGTGATTGTGTGAGATCAGTATTTGATATAGCTAACGAGTGTAGCAATCTTCATTTAAAAGATTTAATTAAAAGAAAAAAGTATTTAGAATTATCCGGATTATTAAAACATCACGCACAAGAATGTTATAAAAAAATAATAAATCCTAAAAAATATAATGAACAAGCACACTTGGATTTTTTAGTTTATGGAAGAATATTACCTAAAATGTTAGGAGCAACAACTTTTGAAGAATTACTACCAAAATATCAAGAAGTAATAAAACTTCACGGAGATTACAAAGTTCAATTTCCTAAATTTTTGATTTAACTATTTATAATAATTAATTAATTAAAAAAATAAAAGAATAAATATTTTAAGAAAGATTTATATATAGGATTTAAATTAATTAATTATGAAAAAATACTTTATGTGGACTGGTGGAATTATAATTATTCTGGTAATTACTTTGTCTTCATTTCTAGGGTTATACGTTGATAGCATGGAATGTTCCAATAAAAACTTTACAAATGTACAATTTGAAAACTTAAATTCAGCAACAATTACAAATAATGAAACTTTTCAAAGAATTCAATGTAATAACATTCAAAGTAATTTATTTTTAAGTTATTTAGTTTTGATTATTGGCATTGCAATGTTAGTTGCAGGATTTATTACAAGATAATTTTATTATTTAATTATTATTTCTAATTTTTCAAATAAAATTCATTACGCAAAAGTAACGTATTACTAAAAAACGACGAGAAAAAGGTTGTTGATTCTTCAAAATATATGTTGCAGGATATGAATATTTAAAAATACTTCAATGAGATTAAAACACAAGATGTTGTGGTAGTAATCTAACAAAACCACAACATGTTGTTATGACTTGAACGTAG
>Ga0307929_1000515_pt1 | contig 37097 bp, 30 predicted proteins | sample AceLakmetage1330_FD_203160 | JGI IMG/M metagenome (GOLD analysis project Ga0307929, IMG submission 203160) | Saline water microbial communities from Ace Lake, Antarctica - #1330 | ecosystem: Environmental > Aquatic > Non-marine Saline and Alkaline > Saline | place: Antarctica: Ace Lake... | reverse complement strand
GCTCGAAATGGGCGGCAAGCTGGAAGACGAACTCTCCGGCGTCATGCAGATGTTGGAATCCGCATCCAAAGACACAGGCGCTTACGGCGCATCATTGAATGATGTGAGCGCTGCACTCTCGACGGAACGGTCGCCCACTGAAATGCGTGCGCTTATGGAAACGCTGGTGACGGCGACCAAAACCATGGAGAGCCGAAGCCAGCAGCTTGAGCAGCGCCTGAATGACAGTAAAGCGGAAGTCACACAGCTACGCTCCAACATGGAAGAGATCCGCACTGAATCCATGACGGACCAGCTCACCGGGCTGGCAAACCGCCGCAAGTTTGATGACACGGTCACAACATGCATGCAGTCCGCGGACGCCAACGGCATCCCCTTCACTTTAGTGCTTGGTGATATCGACCACTTCAAGAAGTTCAATGACTCCTACGGCCACCAGACCGGTGACCAGGTGTTGAAGCTGGTCGCGCAATGCATGCGCCACCATATTTCCAAGCCCCTGACCCCGGCACGATATGGTGGTGAGGAGTTCGCGCTCATTTTGCCGAATGTCGAACTGACCCATGGGGTAACCCTTGCGGACGAAGTCCGGCGGACTATCGAGAGCAAGGAATTGGTCAAAAAATCAACCGGTGAGAATCTCGGCGCTGTGACGATGTCGTTTGGCGCAGCCCTGTATGAGCCCGGCGAAAGCATCGGTGATCTCATCAAGCGCGCCGATGCGTGCCTTTATGCGGCGAAGCATGCCGGCCGCAACCAGGTGAAATGGGAAGTCGACGGCGACGTGACCGCGATCGTCAGCTAGACACCACCCGTCTATTTACATCTCCGTCAGCCAAGCGCGCCCCTACGTCAAAACGGGGCGGCTGCCGCCTTGCGCCGATTGATGCAGCATTTGCACTCACGTCCCCTTTGACGGCGGGCGCACGGCCTTTATTGTCGCCCAAAATCAACCAATGCGGGGCGACTTAACATGGACATGATTACGCTGGACCGGCAGGACAACGGCGTTGCCATCATCACTCTCAACCGACCGGACGTGCTGAACAGCATGAATCCCGAACTCCTCATGGAAGTGCGGGCCGCATTGCGGATTTCGCGCGATGACGAGAATGTGGGTGCCGTGCTCATCACAGGCGCCGGCCGTGGCTTTTGCGCAGGCGCTGATCTTGCAACAGGGTTCAATGCGCCGGAGGCCTCCACCATTGGTGATGGCGTGGCGCATGGCATGGAAGTCGGCTTCAATCCGATGATCCGCGAGATTGCTGAATTTCCCAAGCCTGTGGTCTGCGCGGTGAATGGCATTGCTGCCGGGGGCGGTGTCGGGCTGGCGCTGGCAGGCGACGTGGTTTTTGCTGCTAAATCGGCAAGCTTCGTTCAGGTGTTCGGACCGAAGCTGGCTTTGGTGCCTGATTGTGGCGTTACCTACTTCATGCCGCGGCTGATCGGCCAGGCACGCACCCGTGCGCTTGCCATGAGCGGCGACAAGCTTTCAGCCGAGCAGGCCGCCGACTGGGGCCTCATCTGGGCCTGTGTCGATGACGATAAGCTGATGGATGAAGCGATGGCATACGCTGCCAAGCTCGCGGCCGGGCCGACGGAAGCTTTTGGCGACATCAAGAAGGTGTTGGATGCGAGCTATGACAATGATCTGACGGCGCAGCTTGATCTTGAAAAAGAAACACAGCGCCGGCGTGGCAACCACCCCAACTTCGCCGAGGGGGTCAAGGCCTTCATGCAGAAGCGCGCTCCGAAATTCATACGCTAATCAACCAAACAATAATCCCAAGGGAGAGACGTCATGGAATTCAACAAGGTTCGGATTGAAATGGACGGCACGGTTGCCGTGCTGAAGCTTAATGACCCCGCCGCGCTCAATGCTGTGTCGCCGGATATGCTTGAGGGGCTCGCCGACGCGATGGACTGGATTGATAATCCGGCCAACGGTGTGCGCTGCGTCGTGATGACGGGCGAAGGCCGCGGCTTTTGTGCCGGTGCCAATCTGGCCGGTGGGCGACCGGGAGAGAACAAATCCAATGCTCTGCCCGATGCCGGTGCGGCGCTGGAACAAAAATACCATCCGATCCTGCGCAAGATGCGCAAGTTGAAGATGCCGTTCATCACAGCGGTCAATGGTCCGGCAGCGGGCGTCGGCATGAGCTTTGCGCTGATGGGCGACATGGTGCTGGCTGCCAAGTCATCGTTCTTCCTACAAGCGTTCCGCCGCATCGGCCTGGTGCCGGACGGCGGCTCGACATGGTTGCTGCCACGCCTCATCGGCATTGCGCGCGCCAAGGAGCTGTCGCTGCTGGGTGAAAAGCTTCCGGCAGAGACAGCCCTCAGTTGGGGTCTCATCAACCGCGTCTATGAAGACGATGTTCTTATTGGTGAGGCCATGAAACTGGCGCATGAGCTGGCCGCCGGGCCGACCCGCACGCTGGGCCTGATCCGCGAAGCCTATGCGGACAGCTTCGACAACACATATGAAGAGCAGCTCGACAAAGAACGCTGGCTGCAGCGCGAAGCGGGCCGTACCGACGATTTCAAGGAAGGCGTCAAAGCGTTTCTTGAAAAGCGCACAGCGCAGTTCAAAGGCGAATAGCCATCCATCCGCACCCGCTGCCTGTGCTGATGTCAGGCGGCGGGTGTCGGATTTAGTATCCGATGCATGTCGAGGCTTGGCGGCTCAAGCCCCGCATCCGACAACATGTGATGCACCTGCCCGCGATGATGGGTCTGGTGGTTGAACATGTGGGTGACCAGCTGATTCAGCGGATCAACGAAACGTATACCCGCTGAATTGATGCTGGTGAGATCCGTGTCCAGCGCCTCCTGCGTGAGATCTGCCGCATAAGCGTTGATGCGTGCATCTTCAGCCAGGCGGGCCGCGCGCAGATCAGCAAAATCCTCATACAAAATGGCATCAAGGCCGCCCGATGGTGCGGTCGAGCCTTCAAACCGCGCCATCCACACCCGATCCCCAACCATGATGTGGTTGAGGGTGCCGTGGATCGACCCGAAGAATGCCCGCCGGTCGGTGCGGCGGTCTGCGTCGCTGAGCTGGGCTGCGACCTCATAGACGCGCTCATTGGCAATACGGTTGTAGCGGGCCATCATCTGGCAATGCGCGGGCGTGCTCATTGGGCGTCTCCCCTATTTGGCTTTGCGCTTTGACTTTGGTTTGGCAGCGTCCGCACGCATGGCGACGCTTACGGCATCGCGTGCCCAGACCACAAATTCGTCGGGCTCGTCAAACAGCCGCTCGGGCACCTGCCAATAAGACATCACCCCGTGCTTGCCGACTTTGGTGTCATAGCTGAATGGCTGCATGCCTTCGGCTTCGAAGGCGGGACGGTTTTCGTCATCCACCTTGAGATACAGAATTTCATTGGCGATGAGACCGAACATCAGCCCATCAGCGAACAACCCCGCGCCGCCAAACATGCGGCGCGATGCGACGGGCCCCAGCGGTGCCAGCATCTCAATCAGGAAATCTGTGTATTCAGAGGATACGGCCATGGCCGCGAGCTTGCCGCAGGATCAGTGCTGCGTCGAGTTTTCCTGCACCGGCGCTTTGGCCGCGGTCAGGGTGACGCTCTCGCCGCAACCGCAGGCGTCGGTCTGGTTTGGATTGTTGAACACGAAGCCGGAGCGCATCTTGGTTTCTTCGTAATCCATCTCCATGCCGAGCAGGAACAGGATTGATTTGGCGTCGATCAGGATGGTGACACCCTTGTCCGTCACCACTTCGTCCAGCGGCGCGGTCTCGGTGGCGTAGTCCAGCTTGTAGGCCATGCCGGCACAACCGGCATTCTCAAGGCCAAGGCGCACGCCCACAATCGGCTCATCGGATTTGGCGATAATCGCCTTGATCCGCTCAGCCGCCTTGTCCGTCAGCGTAATGACTTGTCCTGCCATATCCCTACTCTCTTCGCTTCAGCCTAATATGTGCTTACGACGTGCTTACACTTCAAGCCGTCGCTAGAACATGTTGAGCGCTACTTTTGCTTCATCCGACATGCGCTCTGGCGTCCAGGGCGGGTCAAAAACGAGGTTTACCTTAACGTCGCCGACGCCGTCCACGGAACTGATGGCGTCCGACACCCATTGCGGCATTTCACCGGCCACCGGGCAGCCGGGCGCAGTCAGGGTCATATCGACCTCAATGTCGCGGTCATCGGACACGTCGATTTTATAGATCAGCCCGAGCTCATAGATATCCACCGGAATTTCCGGATCGTAGACGGTCTTGATGGCGCCGATCAGATCATCGGTCAGGGCATCAAGTTCTTCTTGCGGCAAGGCCGAGGTGGAAGCCACAACGTCCGGCGCACCGGGGCCGCCGGAGGCATCCGCATCTACCGAGTTCAAAACTGTTTCATCCATGGCGCAGGTCCATCAAGTCAAAAAGGTGCGCGCTTTTTCAAGCGCTGCAACAAAGGCGTCCACATCGGCGCGGGTATTATACATGGCGAAGGAGGCGCGCGCTGTACCGGTTACGCCCAGATGCGCCATCAGCGGTTCGGCACAATGCTGCCCGGCGCGAATGGCAACGCCCGAGCGGTCAATAATCGTCGCCAGATCATGTGGGTGCGCACCTTCCATTGTGAAAGATATGATCGCACCCTTGCCCGGCATGGTGCCGTGAATGGTAATCCAGTTGAAGTCCCGCAGGCGCTGCGTCGCATACTCAAGCAGGCTTGCCTCATGAGCGCGGGCAGCGCTGCGGCCCACCGTATTCACATAGTCGATTGCGGCACCCAGGCCGATGGCTTGTGCGATGGGCGGGGTGCCTGCCTCAAACTTGTGGGGCGCATCCCCATAGGTGATGGCGTCCATGGTCACTTCGCGGATCATTTCACCGCCGCCCTGATAGGGCCGCATCGCCGCCAGCAGATCGGCCTTGCCATAGAGCGCGCCGATGCCGGTGGGGCCATAGAGCTTGTGGCCGGTCATCACGTAAAAGTCGCACCCCAGCGCCTGCACATCCACATCAAGATGCACCGCGCCCTGGCACCCATCGATGAGCACAGCGGCACCTGCATCGTGGGCAAGGCCGATGATGGCCCTGGCGTCGGTCACTGAGCCCAACACGTTGGACATGTGGGTCATGGCAACGAATTTTGTCTTGGGTCCCAGCGCTGCTTTGTAGGCGTCCATATCCAGCGAGCCGTCGTCGCGCACGGGAATCCATTTAAGGACTGCCCCCTGCCGTTCGCGCAGGAAATGCCACGGCACAATGTTGGAGTGATGCTCCATTACGGAGAGGATGATTTCGTCACCCGGCTGGATGAACGGCGCAAGATAGGCCTGTGCCACAAGGTTCATGGCCTCGGTGCCGCCCTTGGTGAAGATGATGTCTTCAGCATTCGGCGCGTTGAGGAAGGCTTGCACTTTTACGCGCGCATCTTCGAATGCCTGGGTCGAGGCATTGGCAAGATAATGCAGGCCGCGATGCACGTTGGCGTAGTCTTCTGCATATGCCTTGCGGATCGCATCAAGCACCTGCACGGGCTTTTGTGCTGACGCGGCGTTATCCAGATAGACCAGCGGTTTGCCATAGATTTCCCGCGACAGAATTGGGAAGTCAGCGCGCACGCGCTCGGCGTCGAATGCTGCAGTGTCGGTAGGTGTCGGGGCGATCATTGTTTCACTCATGCATTCACCTCCCGGGCTGTATCTTCCGGCGCGCCAAGGCGCTGGGCGAGCAGCAGCTTGAACGCGGCACCAATCTCGCCCGCATCAAACCCATCCACCACATCATCAAGGAAACCTGCCACCAGCAAGGCGCGGGCGGTCTTTTCGTCAATGCCGCGGCTCATGAGATAAAAAATGGCCGACTGGTCCGGCTCGCCGATGGCCGAGCCGTGTGCGCAGATCACATCATCCGCGTAGATTTCCAGCATCGGCTTTGAATCCATCTCCGCCTTGCGCGACATCAACAGCGCGCGTGCCTGCATCTGGGCGTCAATCTTCTGGGCATGTTCGCGCACCAGAATGGACCCCTGAAACACGCCGCGTGACTGGTCGTCCAGCACATAGCGATAGGTTTCCTCACTGCTGCAATTGGGCACTGCGTGATCCACAAATAGCGTGTTGTCCATCACCGCCTTACCATGCAGCAGGGACAAACCGTTGACATCTGCATGCGCGTTCTCGCCGGCGAAATGGACGTGCTCACTCGTGCGCGCGCGGCCTGCACCAACGGCGAGGCTCAGCATCTCATAGCGCGCATTGGCTTCGAGCCGCACGGCGTTCTGGCTGATCCGCACAGCGTCCAGCGCATCCGCGTAGAGCACCGCATGGTGAAGTTTTGCATTGGCGCCGACGCTGATGCTGACGGCATTGGTGGCAAACAGCGGCGAGGTGACAGAGTCACCGCGCGATTGCAGCACGGTCAGCTCGGCACCCTCGTCCAGCACCACGGCACTTTGGGTATGATAATGCGCAGCTGCGTCACCGGTTGAGTACCAGACGAGCTCAAGCGGCTTTTCCACTTTGGTGCCTGCGGCCACATGAACCGCTGCACCATCCGCCGCATATGCGCTGTTGAGCGCACTGACCGCATCATCTTCACGCTCAACTGCTGCTGCCGTATCCAGCCAGCCAACACCTGTCGATACAGCCAGCGCATAGCTCATCACTTCGAGGCCCTTGGGCAGCGCGTCCAATGATGATTGGGCAGCGCTAAAGTGACCATTGATGAAGACGGCCACATGCCGATCAACATCCTTGAACAAGCTGGCAGCCGGATCGCTGAAGGCAAGATCGCCGCTGTCTGCAGCGGCAAGCTTCAGCGGGCCGGACTTGGCCAGCATCTGCCGCAGGTCGAAATAGCGATACGCCTCAACGCGGCGATGCGGCAGGCCGTCCGTCTCAAATGCCTTGAGGGCGGACAGGCGCGCGTCGCCAGCGCCTGGCAATGATGCCTGCACGTCCGCATGACCGGCGACAAAGCCAGTTTCAATATCCAGGGGCTGGAGAACGGGTCTGGGCATATCTATGCAGCGTCGCTTTCGATGTCGGCATAGCCGGATTCTTCAACTTCGAGCGCCAACTCCTTGGGGCCGGATTTCACGATGCGACCACCAGCCAGAATGTGCACATAGTCGGGCACGATGTAATCCAGCAGGCGCTGATAATGGGTGATGACCAGCATCGAGCGCTCGGGTGTGCGCAGGGCGTTGACGCCTTCAGCAACCACACGCAAGGCGTCCACATCAAGGCCTGAATCCGTCTCATCCAGAATGGCGAGCGAAGGTTCGAGCAGCGCCATCTGCAATGTTTCGGCGCGCTTCTTTTCGCCACCTGAGAAACCGACATTCAGCGGCCGCTTGAGCATGTCGTCATTGATGTTGAGGCTTTTGGCCTTTTCGCGCACCAGACGTAAGAAGCGCACGGCATCCAGTTCTTCCTCACCGCGCGCGACACGCACAGCGTTAAGCGCCGTCTTTAGGAACGTCATGGTCGTGACGCCGGGCACTTCGGTCGGATATTGGAAAGCAAGGAAAACACCTGCGGCAGCGCGCTCATTCGGCGCAAGCGCTGCAAGGTCTTTGCCCTTGTAGATGATCGATCCTTTGGTGACATCATAGCCGGGACGGCCCGCCAGCACATAGGAGAGCGTGGACTTGCCTGAGCCGTTGGGGCCCATCACCGCGTGGACTTCGCCGGGATTGAGCGTGAGGTTGATCCCCTTGAGGATTTCCTTGCCGCCGACTTCCACATGCAGATCTTTGATTTCAAGCAATGCACTCATAGTTCTTCAACTCTCAATAAACCGTTGTCCTGATGGATCAGCCGACGCTGCCTTCAAGGGAAATTCCGACAAGTTTTTGTGCCTCTACCGCAAATTCCATCGGCAGCTGCTGCAACACCTCACGGCAGAAGCCGTTGACCAGCAGGGCCACCGCTTCTTCTTCGGGCAGGCCGCGTGCCTGACAATAGAAGAGTTGATCCTCGGACAATTTCGAGGTGGTGGCCTCATGCTCCAAAACTGCGGACGGGTTGCGGCTTTCAATGTACGGCACCGTATGGGCCGAACATCTGTCGCCAATCAGCAGACTGTCGCACTGGGTGAAATTGCGGGCGTTCTCCGCGGACGGATACACATTCACCAGACCGCGATAGGTATTGGAGGATTTGCCCGCCGAAATGCCCTTGGAAATGATGCGGCTGCGGGTGTTCTTGCCCAGATGGATCATCTTGGTGCCTGAATCGACCTGCTGCGCACCATTGGAAATGGCAATCGAGTAAAACTCGCCGGACGAGTTATCGCCGCGCAAAATGCAACTGGGGTATTTCCAGGTGACCGCAGAGCCGGTTTCAACCTGGGTCCACGAAATCTTGGAATTGTCGCCACGGCAGTCGCCGCGCTTGGTGACGAAATTGAAGATGCCACCCTTCCCGTCCTCGTCGCCGGGATACCAGTTCTGCACCGTCGAATATTTGATCTCCGCATCGTGATGCGTGATCAGTTCCACAACAGCGGCATGCAGCTGGTGCTCATCGCGCATGGGCGCGGTGCAGCCTTCCAGATAGCTCACATAAGCCCCTTCGTCCGCAATGATAAGCGTGCGTTCGAACTGGCCGGTGTCGCGCTCATTGATGCGGAAATAGGTGGACAGCTCCATCGGGCAGCGCACGCCCTTGGGGATGTAGACGAATGACCCGTCGGAGAACACCGCCGCATTGAGCGCCGCAAAATAATTGTCCGTTACCGGAACAACGCTGCTGAGATATTCCTTCACCAGTTCAGGGTGCGAATGTACAGCCTCTGAAATCGGGCAGAAGATGACGCCGGCTTCCGACAGTTTTTCCTTGAACGTGGTCACCACGGACACGCTGTCAAAGACGGCGTCCACAGCAACACCTGCCAGCATTTTCTGCTCACTCAGGGGGATGCCCAGCTTCTCATAGGTGCGCAGCAGCTCCGGATCGACTTCGTCCAGGCTTTTGGGGCCGTCGCCCTGACTCTTGGGCGCGGAATAATAGTAGTAATCCTGATAGTCGATCTTGGGGTAGTTGACCTTCGCCCAATCCGGTTCGTCCATTTCCAGCCAGCGGCGGTACGCCTCAAGACGGTATTCGAGCATCCACTCCGGCTCGCCCTTTTTGGCCGAGATAAAGCGCACGGTGTCTTCGCTCAGGCCCTTGGGGGCCTTCTCGCTTTCAACATCCGTATAGAAACCATATTTGTACTTGTCGCCCTGGCCGAGGCCTTCGACGTCCCGTACTGTTTCTTGAACCGCTGCCATGCGCTTAAACCCTACTCACCTGCCGCGCGGAGATCACCGCGCGTGGATGTCATGCGCACCAGCGCGCCTTCGAGGCCGGTGCAAAATCTGTCGATGTCGTCAGCCGTGGTATCCCAGCCAAGACTGACGCGGATAGCGCCTTTTGCCAGGTCCGGCGCAACACCCATTGCCTGCAACACATGGCTCGGCGCCACCTTGCCGGAGGAACATGCAGAGCCGGAACTGACGCATATGCCTGCAAGATCAAGTGCCATCAGCAGCGTCTCCGCAGCCAACCCATCAAATGCAATACAGCTGGTGTTTGGCAACCGCTCTGCCGCAGGGCAGATCACCGCACCTGAATGGCCTGTCGCGGCTGCAATTGCCAATGCGCGGGCTTCGAGGTCATTGCGCATTTCCGCCAGCGCCACATAGGCGGCGATATTCGCAGCAGCAACCCGGGCCGCAGCGCCGAACCCTGCAATTCCAATTACATTCTCCGTGCCGGCGCGCCTGCGCAATTCCTGACCGCCACCGCGCAGCACCGGCTCAAGGGTCGCCTTACCCCGGGCAATCAACGCGCCGGTCCCTTGCGGTCCGCCAATCTTGTGGGCTGAGAGGGCGATTGTGTGCGCATCCAACAGCGGTGCGAGCGAGCGTTTTCCGGCGTGTTGTACTGCATCCACATGTACACGGCCGCCAGCCTGTTTCACCATCGCCACAACATCAGCCACCGGCTGGATGACACCCGTCTCATTATTTGAGGCCATCACGCAAACCAGCGCCGGGCGCGTATCTTCGACCAGATTGCTGGACAATGCGGCCAGATCGACAGCGGCCAGATCGACACGCCCATCGGCGTCGACGCCGATAATCGATACATCCGCACCGCTTGCCTGGGCCGCCTCGAGCACGCTTGCATGCTCCGTTGCCGCCACCACCAGCCGCGCAACGCTTTTTGAGGCGAGCGTTCCCATGATGGCGAGGCTGTTGGCCTCGGTGCCGCCGGATGTAAACACCACTTCGTCGGGTAAAGCACCTGCCAGCGTGGCCACGTCGGCGCGCGCGTCTTCCAGTATGCGCCGCGCAATGCGCCCTGCTCTGTGCACAGAGGACGGGTTGCCGCCCACAGCCATTGCATCCATGGCAGCGACCATTGCCGCACGCGCCTCCGCGCGCAGTGGCGCTGTCGCGTTATAATCAAGATATGTGGTTGCGGCAGGCACGTGCGCACAATCCTTCAGGTTCGGGTTGGTCGGCAAAGTGACGTGTCGGGGCGGATTTACTCGCCAGCCATCGCAGGCTCGGCGATCTGCCCGGCATTGGCGGCATCTGGCTGTCCAGCTTCCCCGCCAAATACGCCACTGCGGCCAAGCACACGGCGATGGATCACATCACCCAGCGACACGTCGCTCAAAAACAGGTGTATCTGGCGGCTCAACTCGTCCCATAGATCATGGGTGATGCACCGCGAGCCATTGCCAAGGCAGCCTTCTGCGCGACCGGTCGTGCAGCGTGTGGCCTTGATGGGCTCATCGACTGACAGAATGATATCAGCGACCTGGATATTGTCCGGGTCGCGGGCCAGATGATAGCCGCCGCCGGGTCCGCGCACGCTCTTCACAATGCCCGCCTTGCGCAGCTTGGCAAAAAGCTGCTCGAGATAAGACAGGGATATTTCCTGGCGTCCGGCAATCTCACCGAGAGATACGGGCTTGTCGCCGCCGAAGCGGGCGAGATCCGCCATGGCCATCACGGCGTAGCGGCCTTTGGTACTAAGTTTCATCAGGTCGTCTCCAAACCGCCAACGTGGCGAACTAAGTGGCGTCTCAATGCGGCCGTTATCTGCCGGTGCGGCTGGCCCATTGACCAGCCAGAAGGGACAGCTTTGAGCCGCAGGGCGCACATTGACCCCAAAATCACAGGCAAACCGGCCATGCAAATGCCCTCATCGGCATGTAATGCTTGCAATCGCGCCGCGCGCTTATGCTAAGAGAAGCCCTCTTTGGGCACGTCTCAGGCCTAGAGATAATAAACCCGAGTGTTTTAGTCAAGAAAGGGGTGCGGGATAATTCCCAAGAAATTGGGGCTTTTCTGGATTGGGTGCGTTCTATTCCGGCCATTTACTGGGAATTACGCCACACTCTCACCGTCAAGCACTCCCGCCCGAATAAGCCGTATATGCCCGACGTGATTTTCAATGGTCCTGCTGGCCGCATCGAAGGCCGCTACCACCATCAAGGCAAACCGAATTCGCCGATTGCGCTGATCCTGCATCCGCATCCGCAGTTCGGCGGCACCATGAACAACGCCATCGTCTATGAGTTGTTCTACATGTTCGCCAATCGCGGATTCTCGGTATTGCGGTTCAACTTTCGCGGCGTTGGCCGCAGCCAGGGCGGCTTTGACGGCGGCATCGGCGAATTGTCCGACGCTGCTGCAGCGCTCGACTGGCTGCAGACCTACAATGTGGACAGCCGTACCTGCTGGGTTGCCGGGTTCTCATTCGGCGCATGGATCGGCATGCAGCTGTTGATGCGGCGCCCGGAAATCGACGGCTTCATCTCCGTCGCCCCGCCTGCCAACTCGTATGATTTCAGCTTCCTTGCCCCCTGCCCGTCCTCCGGCATCTTCGTGTCCGGTGATCAGGATCAGGTGGCCCCGGTCGATGATGTGGTGAAGCTGGTAGAGCGGCTGCGCGCGCAGAAGGGCATCATTATCGATCAAGAAGTGATCAAGGGTGCTAACCACTTCTTCGACAATCATTCCAAGCCGATGATGGACGTGGTCAGCAAATATCTCGACCGGCGGCTGGAAGAAGACAAACAGAAGGCCGACTAGGCTGGCAACGCGGTGCGGGCGCTTGCCGTGTGCAGCGTCCCGCCGCATGTCGGTTCTGACACGCCTGTTGTGGTCGGCAGGGACAGGGGCAGCCCCTTGAGGCTGCGCACAGCCAGATAGGCAAAGGCTTCGGCCTCCAGCGTATCGCCACGCCATCCGGCCTTTTCCGCCGGGATCACCGGTGCGCCGAGCCGCCGCTCAAGCTCACCCATCAATACCGGGTTGCGGCGTCCGCCGCCGACGACGATCCAGAGCGCCGGTGGCTGCGGCAGATGTTCCTTTGCCTGCACAATGCTCTGAGCGGTAAAGGCAATCAGTGTTGCCGCACCGTCCACATCCGACAAATGCGCCGCGGCATCGGCTGAAAAATCCAGCCGGTCGAGGGATTTGGGTGGTTTGCGATCAAAATAGGGATTGTCGAGGAGCGTTGCCAGCACGCCCTTGTCCACCATCCCCGCCATCGCCAGCGCGCCGTTCTTGTCGAAGGGTTCGCCGATGCGGTCGAGCGCCCATTCATCTATCAGCGCATTCGCAGGCCCCGTATCAAAGGCGATAGGTGGCGCACCGTCCTGGCCTGAAATCCATGTGACATTGCCGATGCCACCAAGATTGAGCACCGCCAATGGGCTTTCGGTCCTGCTGCCTGCCAGCGCCAGATGATAGAGCGGTGCCAGTGGCGCGCCCTCGCCGCCTGCTGCCATGTCGGCGGACCTGAAATCATTCACCACGTCGATGCCGGTCTGCGCAGCCATCAACGCGCCATCACCCAATTGCAAGGTCCAGCCGGCGTCCGGCCTGTGGGCAACGGTCTGGCCGTGAAAGCCGATGACATCGATATCCGCCGCAGACATATCGGCCTCGACGAGCAGGGTATTGATGACGTCGGCCTGCATCAGCGTGATTTCACGCTCCAGCGCCTCCAGAACACCCGGCAAAGGGCGCGGGGCGGCCAGTTTCAACGCCGCGGCCAATTGCCCGGCGACCGCATCACGCAAGGCGCGCGGATAGGGCATCGCCAGCGAAGGTCCGGGCTTTACCAACCCCTCGCCATCCGTTGTCAGAACGGATGCATCCACCCCGTCCATGGAGGTGCCGCTCATCAGTCCGACGGCTGTGTATGGGCGGTTGGCGCTTGGCATCATGGGGCTCCGGCAAGATCTCATGGCAACCATCCGGCGGCTGGCGCTTCCGGTTGGCGGTTCAACATGCTAATCCCCCGGCCTCACGGAACCAATGCCGTGCCGGGTAATAATTCCGCCCCAAACGCCTTACACAAAGCGACCAGATCATGCCGAGCTATAAATCCGAGTTTCTCACCCGCCTCAACGAACGCGGCTTCATTGCTCAGTGTTCGGATTTCAAGGCGCTGGATGACAGCCTCTCCAAAGGCGTGGTGACGGGCTATATCGGCTTTGACTGCACGGCCCCCAGCCTGCATGCGGGCTCGCTGGTGCAGATCATGATGCTGCGGGCGCTGCAACAGGCCGGGCATCGGCCGATCATCGTTCTGGGCGGTGGCACCACCCGCATCGGGGATCCGTCATTCCGCGACGCGGCACGGCCGTTGCTCGACGATGCGCAGATTGAAAAAAACAAAGACGGTATCCGCAAGGTCTTCAGCAAGTTCCTGAGCTTTGACGATGGCCCCACCGGCGCACTCATGGTGGACAACCGCGAGTGGCTGGACGGGCTGGACTATGTGGACTTCCTGCGCGATGTGGGCCGCCATTTCTCGGTCAACCGGATGCTGTCCTTTGAAAGCGTCAAGGCGCGGCTCGAGCGCGAGCAGAACCTGTCGTTCCTCGAATTCAACTACATGATCATCCAGGCTTACGATTTCGCCGAACTGTTCCGCCGCTACGGCTGCACGCTGCAGATGGGTGGCTCGGACCAGTGGGGCAATATCGTCAACGGCATCGACCTTGGCCGCCGTATGGATGATGCATCGCTGATCGGGCTGACGTCACCGCTGCTCACCACATCGTCAGGTGCCAAGATGGGCAAGACGGCAGATGGTGCCGTGTGGCTCAACGAAGACATGCTGAGCGCTTACGAGTACTGGCAGTATTGGCGCAATGTGGAAGATGCGGATGTCGGCAAGCTGCTGCGCCTGTTCACCGATCTACCGCTGGATGAAATCGCCCGGCTTGAGGCGCTGGAAGGTGCCGAGCTGAACGACGCCAAGAAAGTGCTGGCGACGGAAGCGACCGCCATGGCGCATGGCCGCGATGCGGCGACGGCCGCCGAAGAGACCGCCCGCAAGACCTTTGAAGAAGGTGCCGTTTCCGCCGACCTGCCGACCGTGGTGGTTGATGCGGCCAAGTGGGACGAAGGGCTTGGCTTGCTGACGGCACTTGTGGACGCAGGTCTCAGTGCATCGACCAGCGAAGCACGCCGGCTGATACAGGGCGGCGGCATCAAGGTGAATGATGAAGCGGCAAGCGACTGGCGCCAGACATTATCGGATGGAGACATGCGCGACGGCGCCATCAAATTGTCCGCCGGCAAAAAGCGTCACGTATTACTCAAACGCGGTTAGCCTTCAGCCACCACCACCCGGCGCTGGTGCAGCGGGCGCATCGTCTGCCCGCGTATTGTCCGCAGGTGCCGGCGCAGATGCGGGCATATCTTCACTGGCACGGCCACCCATTTCAAAAATGCGCCTGAGAATACCCGGCGCGAACGCTGCAAGTGGGTTCACGGTCACTTCCGGGTCGTCCGACTTTCCCGAAATCCGGTAGGTCATGCCGAAAAGGCCCTCGCCCTCACGGCCGACAAGCAAATCACCCAGCACCGGTATGTTGCCGAGGAAACTGTTGACCGTATAGGCGGGCACGATGGTGCCACCCAGATCAATCTCGTCTGTCTCGCGATCCACATGCCCCTTGACGGTCGCACCGATGGCGGGACCCGACAGGATTGCATCCTTGAGATCGATCGCACGATCATTGATCCGCACCGGTGCGTCGAGCTTGGTGAACAAGATGCCCTCGCCCTGCAATGTGTCGCTGATGCCCGTCAGCGAACCGACCGTCAGAATACTGGCCAGGACCGGCGCATTACGTACACGCAGGTCTGTGCCGGTCAGCCGGCCTTCAAGCGGGCTGCCGTCGATGCGGTCATCAATCTCCGCCTGCAGCTCAACAGTGCCGCCTTCCACATTGGAATAAATGTCGATGGCGCGCAGCACGGAACCTGCATTCTGCGACTGGGCTTCAATGCTGCGCGTGCCATAGGTGGTCGGCTTCATCTCAATGGTCAGCATGCCACCGCTTGTGAACACACCGTCCAGGGATAATTGCTGCATGCGCGTGTTTTCGATCAGGAGGTAGGCGGAAACATTTTCTAATGCTTCCCCGCTTTGGCCCAAAACACGCGCCACCTTGGCGTTGGCGATGATCTTCTGACCGACGGATTTTTCTTTATCTTCGTCAGGTGCCGGTGTGTCTTCAAAAAGCCCGTCTAGAAAATCACGGGCATCAAAAAGCGGTCCCTCCACGTCGACATACAAAATGCCATCGTTCGGTGACCGTTGCGCCACCCCCGTCAATTGGGTGCCGTTGCCAAGCATCAGGCGGCTGATGGACGCGCGCTGCAGCGCACCGTCCGCGTCAAACGCCATATCACCTTGAAGCTGCACGCCCTCACCGGTGAGATTGACTGCATTGATCTGCGTCCCGCCATCCCGCAGGCGCTCATAGGCACCGGACATGGTGGCGGGAATGCCTGCTTCCTTCTTCCACCCAATGAGTGGCTCGCTGACCGTCACCGGGCCAAGATCAAGCACGAAACTGGCGCTGGTGATGTCGGGCCCACGCCCCTTCAGGGTCGCCGTCAGCGGCAGCGCGCCATCCAGATTGCGTCCCACATAGAATCCCAAGCGTTCGCGTGCCGCATTGTCCAACGTACCGGCAATTTCAAATGTGCTGCCCGGCTTGCCGCCCGGATCAAAATCTTCGATCCAGGACAGCCCAACCGGCGTCGCCGCCATTTCAATGGTGCCTTTGGCACGCAGGCGATCATTGTTGATGTCGAAGTCCATCTCACCACCGGCCATTGATATGCCGTCGGCAAGGTCGGGGAGCACCAAGCCACCCGTGTGGCCGGATGCACCAAATACAATGTCGGCGAACCGCAACTGGTTTCGCATGGGCAGCGTCACCGTGATGCGGGTCGTGCCGGTCCCTGATACATCGCGCGGATCAATGCCAAACCGCGAGGCATAGCCCAGCGGCTCTTTATCCAGCAGTGAAAGAATTGCCGTCATGGAGCCTGCGGCATTCACCTCGATAAAGGCATTGTTGCCGCGGATCTGAAAATTGTCGGTCTTGAAGCTGCCCTTGGAAATCTGGATCAGGCCGCCGTTCGATGGTTCGATCTGGCCGCCCGTCATTTGCGCGGTGAACGAATTGCCGGTCAGTAGCAGTGTACCGCGCCCATCAGATATGGGCGGAAGCTCGCCAAGATAGCGCGCGGTGACGTCGGCAAAATCTATCGACATGTCCACCGCTTCGTCCGGTAGCGGTGTTTGTCCCAGTTCGCCGTTTTCTGCGTCGATGCGAATACGGCCATTGTCCAGAATGCCGGTAGAAATATTTGCCTCCACCCATTCGCGGGCACCGTGGCCAACGCGGGGCGGCCATACCTGCATCAGGTCGGTGAGCAGAATTTTTTCGAGCTTGCCATCCACGGCGAGGGTCAGGTCACCGCCGGCCAGGCCGCCGATGTCACCCGTAAGCGATACATAGCCCTCGCCCAGCGTCACGGCAGTTTTCTCGATCTGAAGGCGACCGGCATCCGGCGCGTAGCGCATGGCGGCCTCAAGACCGTCAACGCGCGCGATGCCCACCGTCACATGCGGCACATTGAGCGCAAGCGGCCCCGATTTGAAGGACACCTCCACTTCCTCGATGCCACCCCCGGGCTGCCTGATCGCCTTGCCGCTGCCGCTAAGCGACAGATCAATGGCGTCGCCCTTGATGGCGATTTCATCCAGCTCAATTGCACCCTCAGGCCACGTCACGTTGCCTTTGATGTGGGCGCTGTCGATTGCATAGACCCAGGGCTGCGGCGAATAGGGTGGATGCGGATCTTCGGGTTGCGGCTTGCCGTCAAAGCCCAACGGCTTTGGTGGATAGAACGGCGCAGGCTGATCGATCGGCAGCGTCAGTGTGCCGGGGCCTGCAGTGAGATCCAGCGAGAGCCCTGCAATCGACAACCCATCCCTGTTGAGTTCAGCGGTCACCCGGCCGGATACTTGGCTGTCGAGCATGGCAAGCGGCTGTAGCACCGGCATGGTGCGGGCAAAGTCCGGCAGTTTCAGCGTGTTCACATTGCCGACCACGACAATCGGCTGATCGGGACCAGTCGCGCGGACGGTGCCGATCAGGTCCCATTCGCCGCCGGGGGACAGCACATGCGCGTTGATGACACCGGCAAGCCCGAGCGGGGTGTTGCGGAACTCAAGACCGACACCTGATGCCAGCCATAGGCCGCCGGAGCGTTGGTCAAAGACGGTGATAGATGCGTCGCTGATGCTGAGCCCTTCCAGATGGCGGCCGGAGCCGCTGCCATCCCCGGGTGTCGATACAGCTTCGATCAATGTCGAGATGAGCGCATCGCCTTCCTCGCTCACCTGCGGTTCGGGTGCAGGCAAGGGTTGGAGCGCATCGTCGGGCACATTGGTAAGGCCGAACCGCATGGTGCCGTCCATGCTTCGGACGAGTGTCAGTGACGCGCCAGCGAATACCAGCTTGCGGGGAACCAGCCGGCCGGCCAGCGCCGCGCGGGGGCTGAAGTCGACAGTGATGGCTGGAACGGCGACGACCTCGCGGTCTTCCTCGCCGACAATTGCAACATCAACCGCCTGCAATTCCAGAGTGCCGGTGCTATCCACCCAGGCAATCACCATGTCGCTTATGCTGACGCGGTAGCCTGGCAACTGGTCATTTGCCGCCTGCGTTACAAAAGGCGTCAGAAAGCTGACGGGCAACGGTCCCTGCGACAGCCGCCATGCGGCAGCCGCGACAAGCAGCATTGCGACGGCCACCACGCCGGCAACGACTTCCAGTGCAATCTTGGTGGCGGGACGGATCACGGGGAACGGGTCTCAATTGTTCTTGAGCATGGCCAGGTCTGGGCCATTGGGGTTTTAAGGGTGCGGCACCGATGAATGCGGACTGATCTTGAATCCATTGGCTGCGACACACACCGAATCAACGTCCATAATGTCAAAATCCGTCGGCAAAGGGGTGCCTAACCCTCGACGCAGAGCATATAGGTGAAATATGGCTTTCCGGGGTTAACAGTTGCTCATGAAATGACCTGAAAACCTACCGGCCCCCAACAAGGAGATAGATGAATGGCGACCGACCTGTCCGCTGGCGACAAAGCCCCGGCATTTTCCATGCCCACTGATGGCGGCGGCAAAACCGCGCTGAAGGATTACAAGGGCAAGGCGCTGGTCCTGTTTTTCTATCCCAAGGACGACACGTCGGGCTGCACCAAGGAGGCCATCGGCTTTTCCGAACAGCGCAAGGCGTTTGAAAAAGCCGGCGCTGCCATTCTGGGTGTCTCCCGGGATCCGGTTGCCAAGCACGACAAGTTCAAGGCCAAACACGACCTCACAGTCGATCTTGGCTCTGATGAGGAGGGCAGCGTCACCGAAGGCTACGGCGTATGGGTCGAAAAGAGCATGTATGGCCGCAAGTATATGGGCATCGAACGCTCGACCTTCCTGATTGACGGCAAAGGCAAAATTGCGCGCGTCTGGCGCAAGGTGAAAGTCCCCGGCCATGTGGAAGAAGTGCTCGACGCCGTGAAGGCACTTTGACCACTCCTCCTAACGCCTCCCTGCCAGCCCGCGCCATCGGTGTGCTGCTGACGGCGGATGCTGCACAAAAGGCGCTGGCGGCCCGGCAGATGGCGACGGACTGGCGGGCCGGGGTGCTTGACTGGCCCGGAGACGCGTCGGTTGATGTACCTGACAGGCCCGCCCGGCCGGACCGCCCGGAGCTGGCGCGCCCACGCGACATGAAACGCCGTGGGCCGGGCACTGAAGCTGGGCGCATCGCCCTTCTGCATGCGCTGGCGCATATCGAGCTCAATGCCATTGACCTTGCCTGCGACCTGCTGGCCCGTTTTGCCTTTGATGCAGGTACGCCCCTGCCCCGCGGGTTTGCCGAGGACTGGGTGAAGGTGGCCGACGAGGAAGGCAAACATTTCCTCATGCTCACCGCACGGCTTGCAGAGCTTGGGGCTGCTTATGGTGATCTGCCCGCCCATGACGGGTTGTGGCAGGCCGCCATCGCCACCGCCCATGACCTTGCGGCCCGACTTGCTATTGTGCCGCTGGTGCATGAAGCGCGGGGGCTGGATGTCACGCCGCAAACCGTCGCCGCGCTGGAACGTGCGGGTGACGCAAAAAGTGCGCAAGTTCTTGAGATCATTTATGCAGACGAGATCGGGCATGTTGCCGCAGGGGTGACTTGGTTTGACGATGCCGCCCGGCGGCGCGGACAGGACCCCAAAGTGCTTTTTGAGGCCAGCATTGCGCAATTTCACGGCGGCGAACTCAAGGGCCCCTTCAACGAGGAAGCCCGGAAACAGGCCGGACTCTTTGCATTGATGGCTGGCCCGCCGGGCATTGATGGGTAGCACGCCCGGCGCTGAAATGGCATGAAGTGACTTACACGATATCGGCGCGACTCACCTCGAATCACGCCTTTGTCCATCTTTGAAACGCAAAAGCGCCTCTTCCGATTAACCAGGTTAGGGAATATTAACCTCAACCGGTTGAAATCGCTTAAGCAATACGGTTCTATGACCCTTCTTGGGGGTCTCAGACGCTTAGAGGGGTAGAGTGTCAACTAACTCCGATTTTCCAGGTTCGGTGGTACGGGGGTTCCGCCGGGTCTTCACAGAGCGGCAGTTCTATCTGCGCAGCCACGGACAGGTCCAGTTTATGGCCCTGTCCGGTTGGACGCAGGCAGTACTGGCGCTCGGCGCTGTCTTTTTCCTCGGCTGGGTCGGGTTCACTTCGGTGAACGTGGTCTTCCAGGATCAGATCATTGCTGCCAAGGACCGTAAATTCATCCGTATGCAGTCTGCCTATGAGCAGCGCATCGCGGAGATGCAGACATCCTATGACGCCGTGTCCACCGAAATGGTGCTCGCGCAGTCCCGGTTCCTGTCACAAACCAGCGACCTTGAAGCCAAGCATGCGCTGCTGGCAGACCTTTTGAACCACAGCCGCGAAGTCCGCAGCCAGCTCGACGACATGCGCAAGCAGGTCGCTGGCCTTCCCGGTACGCGCCGCAACAAGGTTGAAGGTGAAACCCGCATCATGCTGCGCCCGGCACCGGTCGAGGGTGCATTCCGCGAGTCCCGTGTTGAGGTTTCCTCACCGCGTCTGGACCTTGACGGTGGCGCCTCGTCCGATCTGGCCCAGTCAGTCGATGGCATGCGGCACGAAGAAAAAGTTGCCTTTATGGATCACCGGCTCGAAAATCTCGACTTGGTCCAGCAACATCTGGTCAACCGGATCGAGGAAGAGACCGATCTGGAGATCAAGGAAATCGAATCCATCATCCGCATGACCGGCTTCAACCCGGATGAGCTGGCTGAGGAAATGAATATCGATGCGGTTGCCTATGGCGGCCCGTTCATCAATTTCGCGGACACGGTTCGCGCGGATACCGACAATACCCAGACCTTCGATCGGCAGATTTTCCGCGTTGCGACAAATCTTGATCGTATTTCGGTCCTCAATCAGACCCTGCGCATGCTGCCGCTGGCCAAGCCGATCTACGGCATTAAGACGACAAGCAATTTTGGCGCCCGGGTCGATCCGTTCAATCGCAAACTGGCGTTCCATTCCGGCATCGATTTTGCCGGTCCGTACGGCACCGTAGTGCACGCACCCATGGCCGGTAAGGTCGTTTATGCAGGCTGGCGGGGGGCTTACGGGCGCTTTATCGAGATTGATCACGGTAACGGCATCAAGACACGCTATGCTCATCTCTCCAAAATTCAGGTGAAAGTTGGTGATGTTGTTGAGTTTCGTGAAACCCTTGGCAAGGTAGGGTCATCAGGCCGGTCAACCGGCCCACATCTCCATTATGAGGTCTGGGTCGATGGAAAGGTCCAGAATCCGGCCAAATTTTTGAAGGCAGGTCAGTATGTTCTCGAAGAAGGATAACAGAAGCGCGCCCAAGGCTGCGCCGGCTCCCACGCCGCGCCGCGGACGCTCGGCGCCGTCAATCATCTCGGATGATCTGGTTGTCCATGGCAATCTCATCGCAACCGGCGATATTCAGATCGACGGCACTGTCGAAGGTGATGTGCGCAGTCAGTCTTTGACGGTCGGCGAGCACGCAACCATCACAGGTGCCGTTATGGCTGATGATGTGGTCGTCCGTGGCCGTATCGTTGGCTCAATCCGCGCACGCCGCGTGCAGCTTGCCACCACCTGCCACGTTGAAGGCGATATTCTTCACGAAGCGCTGGCGGTTGAAACCGGTGCCTTATTTGAAGGTAACTGCCGCCATTCCGACGATCCGCTCGGCGAGGAAATGCCGTCACAGACGGCGCGGACGGATGCACCTGCGTCTCTCAAGATTGCCGAAGCACAGGGGTCATCCGATGCCAAGGGATCAGGTCCGGCCTCCGGGTCGTCCTCACCCAAGCCCGGCAATACGACGTCGTCCAAGCCGTCAGACAGCGACAACAAAGGTGGCGTTGTCGTCAAGGATGGCGCCGTGGTGGTTCGCAGGCCTGCTGCTCAGTAGCACCGCATCACTCCAGACACATAAAAGGCCCGCAGTTCACTGCGGGCCTTTTTGTATGCGCAAAGCACGCCTCGTGCCCTATTCCACAGTTTCAGCAGGCGCCTTTTGCGTGCCTTCGACTTTGTTGGCAAGGGCGGCCGCAAGGAACGGATCAATCCCGCCATCAAGCACAGCCTGCGGGTTGCCGATCTCCACATTGGTGCGCAAATCCTTCACCAGCTGATAGGGCTGCAATACGTAGGACCTGATCTGATGTCCCCAACCAATCTCAGTCTTGCTTGCCGCCTGCTCCTGCGCCTCGTCTTCACGGCGCTGGAGTTCCGCCTCATAGATGCGTGCCCGCAGCATCGTCCAGGCTGTCGCGCGGTTTTTATGCTGTGAACGCTGGTTCTGGCACTGCACGACGATATTGGTCGGGATATGGGTGATGCGCACGGCGCTGTCGGTGGTGTTCACGTGCTGGCCACCGGCACCGGACGCACGGAATGTGTCGATACGCACGTCGGAATCGGGAATATCAATCTCGATTGAATCATCGACAACCGGATAGACCCAGACACTGGCAAAGCTCGTATGCCGCCGTGCCTGGCTGTCAAACGGCGAAATCCGCACCAACCGGTGCACACCGGATTCCGTGCGCAACCAGCCATAGGCATTGTGCCCCTTGATCTCCAGTGTTGCCGACTTGATGCCCGCTTCATCGCCTGGCGTCTCCGCCACGAGCTCCACCTTGAATTCGCGCGCCTCCGCCCAGCGCATATACATACGCAATAGCATCTGCGCCCAGTCGTTGGACTCTGTGCCGCCGGCACCTGCGTGAATTTCCAGATAGGTGTCGTTGGCGTCTGCTTCGCCTGACAGCAAGGTTTCAAGCTCGCGTTCGGCGGCAAGGTCGCGCGCGGCACGCAGCGAGGCTTCAGCATCGGCGACAATCTCATCGTCGCCTTCCGCCTCACCCATTTCGATCAGCTCGACGCTGTCGGTCAGGGTCGCTTCAAGCTCACGATAATTCTTGAGCGCCGTCTCAAGCCGTGTGCGGTCACGCATGACCGACTGAGCCTTCTCGGGATCATCCCAAAGGCTGGGGTCTTCTGCTTTGGCGTTGAGTTTTTCTAACTCCTGTTCGGTGGCATCCGGGTCAAAGATGCCTCCTCAGCAGTGCAAGCGACTGCTGGAGTTCGTCAACGAGATCGCGGATCTCGGCACGCATGAACTAGTCTCCTGGAATCCGTATCGCGCCTGTAATGCAGAACACTGCGACAGCACCAAGGCTGCGTAGGTGATTGCTGGTCACATGGATAAGCGATGCAAGGTCGTATGTGAAGCGCGCAAAACTAGGGCGTGAAGACGGATCAGTAAAGCCCACCTGTACCGGTGCCCAATGTGGGCACGGGCCGGACGGGTCCGCTGTCCTGGCCAGCAAAATCATCCTTTGTTGTCCCCCGCAACACAGCCGATGGCGCACGCGGTTCGGTGCCTGCCTTGAAGGCTTCTAGAATCGTGCCGTCACTACCGGGACTGGCGATCAATCCGGTCTTCGCATCCACCCGCGCCAAAATGACTCCGGGCGGTATACGGAACGGAATGGCCGGCTTGTCGGCCAGCGCTTCGCGCATGACATCACGGAAAACAGGAGCGGCAAGTCCACCACCGGTTTCACCCCGTCCCATGGGTTTGGGTTCGTCAAAGCCGATGAAAACGCCAAGCGCCAGATCCGGCGAGAACCCGACAAACCAGGCATCCTGCTCGCGGTTGGTGGTGCCGGTCTTGCCGGCCAGCGGTTTGCCGATCGACGCGATGGTGCGCCCGGTACCGCGCTCGACCACCCCCTGCAACATGGAGACAATCTGATATGCCGTACGCGGATCTATCACCCTTTCACGGGTATCTGAAATTTCAGGTGGTTCCTGGCCTGTCCATTCGGCTGCTGCGCAACCGGGGCATTCGCGCACATCATGACGATAGATTGTGCGGCCATAACGATCCTGTATCCGGTCAATAAGCACCGGTTCAATACGCTTGCCGCCATTGACCAGCATGGCATACGCGTTCGTGAGGTTGAGCAGTGTGGTCTCGCCCGCCCCCAGCGACATAGCCAGCACCGGCATCATGTCTTCCATGATGCCGAAACGGCGCGCGTAGTCCGTGACCTTTTCCATGCCTATGGCCTGCGCCAGACGCACTGTCATCACGTTGCGCGACTTCTCAAGGCCCAGTCGCAATGTCGACGGCCCGTAGAATGTGCGGGAGTAATTTTCCGGCTTCCACAATGCCAGCCCCGGTCCCTGTTCAATGACGAAGGGGGCATCCAGCACGAGGCTTGAGGGTGTGTAACCGCTATCAAGGGCTGCCGCGTAAACGAACGGCTTGAAGGCTGAGCCGGGCTGGCGTGCGGCCTGCGTGGCGCGGTTGAATTCCGACAATTGGTAACTAAAGCCGCCGACCATTGCGAGCACGCGGCCGGTATGTGGGTCGATTGCAACCACAGCGCCGTTCACTTCAGGGACCTGCCGCAAGGCATAGTGTGCCTGCGCGCCTGTGTCCCCGTCTGTCACCGCAGGTGTGACCCACACCACGTCGCCGGCGCGCAGAACCTCTGTTGCCTTGGTGATTTCAGGACCGACAATGCGATTGTTCTTGGAACTGCGCGCCCATGCCAGCTCGGACAGCGGGATGTATCCCGTCTCACCCGGATCCACCATGTTCCCGGCTTCATCCTGTTCCGGGCGCAATCCAATTTCCGCACCCTTAGCGGTGACACTCATAACAACCGCAACCCGCCAGGGGGCAAGATCGCGGGCCGTATTAAGCGCGACCAGCGCTGCGGGCCAATCAGTCATGTCGTCGAGCCGGGCCATCGCGCCGCGCCAGCCATGCCGCTTGTCATAGGCTACAAGCCCCTCGCGCAATGCATGACGGATGATTGCCTGAAGGTTGGTATCAAGGGTGGTCCGCAGCGACAGGCCACCATCATAGATTTTTTCCTCGTCATACATTGCGAGGGCGCGGCGGCGGACCTCTTCAACGAAGAACTGTGTTTCCACGATCTGCGCGCCGGTCTGGCGCGGGGTCACATTGAAAGGCTCCGCCCGGGCAACGGACGCCTCGAACGGCGTAATGACCTCATTGTCGGTCATGCGTGACAGCACCCAGTTGCGGCGCGCAACCGCCCGTTCCTGGTGGCGGAAGGGATGATAATTTTCAGGTGCCTTCGGCAAGGCTGCCAGATAGGCCATTTCGCCCAGCGTCAACTCATCCAGCGACTTGCCGAAATAATTGAGCGCGGCGGCGGCGATGCCATAGGACCGGAGCCCGAGATAGATTTCATTGAGATAGAGCTCAAGGATGCGTTCCTTGGAATAGGCCATCTCGATCCGGCGGGCCAGCAATGCTTCCTTGATCTTGCGCTCGAACGAAACTTCGTTTGTCAGCAGAAAGTTTTTTGCCACCTGCTGCGTAATCGTGGAGGCCCCCTCAAGGCGGCGACCATTCATGTAGTTGTTGATATTGGCCAGCGTCGCACGCAGCACACCAAAAAGATCAACGCCTTCGTGGTCAAAATAGTTTTTGTCTTCAGCAGAGAGAAACGCATTGATGAGATCTTTGGGGATCGCCGTGATCGGCACATAGAGGCGGCGCTCGCGGGCAAATTCCGCAATCAATGACCCATCGCCGGCATGCGCGCGGGTCATCACCGGCGGCTCATAGTGCGACAGCTGATCAACCGGTGGCAGGTCGCGCGAAAAGCTCCACAGCAGGAAGGCGATACCCAAGCCTGCGCCAGCGATCAGCACCACAGCGACGACGCCCAAATAGGCAAGTATTCTCTTCATCAGATCAGACACATTCTATTGCAGGTATTGGCTATTGCCGGCTTGGCCATTGCCGGCGTTGGATGCGTGGCCGGTGCAAGGCTCACCGGGCGCGGACCTCTTATATGACCTCTGAGGCCATAAGTGGGCATTATGGCATGCGCATGACCGGATTTTCCAATCCAGTTGGGCACGTGCCGGCAGGATACTGGTCGTGCCCACCGTCATTGAGCAGCCTCAGCCGTCCGCTCGGAGAAATACGCATCGACCGCTTTCGCGATGGCGGCGGAGGTTTTACTGCGCCAGCTCGCTGACGTCAGGCTCGATTCATCATCCCGGTTGGTCAGGAAGCCAAGCTCGATCAGCACTGAAGGCACATCCGGGGCTTTCAGCACCCGGAACCCGGCAAAGCGATGGGTATTGCGAAGTACCAGGGTCACATCCGACATTTTGGGAATGACCGTCTGGGCAAATCGTACGGAGAGATTCTTGGTTTCGCGCTGGGCCAGATCGATCAGAATATCGCGCACCTCGTCTACCTCGCCGCCGAGATTGACGCCGGCAATGATGTCCGCATCGTTTTCCTTGCGGGCCAACCGGGCTGCTTCGGCATCTGATGCTGTTTCCGACAGCGTATAGACCGAAGCACCGCGCACATCCCGCCGCTCAATTGAATCCGCGTGCACCGAAATGAACAGGTCCGCGTTCTTGCGGCGGGCAATGGCCACGCGCTCGCGCAACTCAATGAAAATGTCGGTATTCCGGGTGAGATGCACCTCATAGTTGCCCTTCGCCCGGATGGCGTCTCCCAGCGCTTTGGCAAATGCTAGCGTCACATTCTTCTCGCGCGTCCCGCGGCCACCAAGCGCGCCCGGGTCAACGCCGCCATGGCCGGCATCAATCACCACCACCTTGCGGGCATTGGGGGCTGGCGCCGGTGCAGGCATTTGGACGGCAGGGGCCGCAATCTGGGGGGCTGAGGTCCGGGAATCCGGCCAACCCGCATTGGCGCGGAAATCTGCGTCGGTCGTTGAAACCAGATCGAATACAATGCGCCAGTTACGGCCATTTGCGGCATCCGGCGGCAGCACGAAGCTGCGCGACACCTTGGCGGGCCCGGAGAGATCAATAACCACACGCGCATTGCCTGGGCGGAACAGGCCATACCGGAAGCTGCCGACGACGCCGCGGCCCGATGGCACAAAATCCGAAGCGAGTTCCCAGTCCAGCGCAGGCAGATCGATAATCAGCCGATACGGATCCGCAAGCGTGAACGCCTTGGCCTCCACCTTGCCGCTGAGCTCGAGCACAAAACGGGTTGTTTCGCCGCTTTTGCCAAGACGCACATCGGTAACAGACGGGGCCGCGGCGGATGCAGGGGCATGGCCGACGGCGCTGGCTGCCACAATGACGATTGCGGCGAGCAGCAACGAAGAAAAAGATCTCCTGATCATTCTGACCAAAAGCTGCATGGCGGTGTAAATCCAGACTTCTGGACCCAGCCTGCTGCGCAAAAAGCGTTGGGCAGGCTCAAATCCAGCGACTCAAACAGGGTATTGCGGCCATATGGCCAAATCCGGTTACTCATTACGAGCGGTTCAATGCAGGATAATAAGTGCCAATGGATTAACGGCTCATAAACCATCTGGGGATCAGGTTGGAGACGGTGCCATTTTTTGCAGCGGCTTCTGGCGACTCTATTTGTACCGCTTGCGCTGCCAGCTATGGCCCGGCTACAACATAGGGCGTGCAATTGGTGGGCAAACGCGTTTTCACGGGCCAAGATTGGCCGAAAACTGCGATTTCAACCAAATAAACGCCTTCAAGTGAATCGCTGGGGACAGGTCCGAAGGGCCAAAATGGCGATTAACTGAGTGAATGATTTTTGATCGAGCAGGTCACATCCAGCAAAAGCGCTGGCAGGGCCCGTCTCGGGATGACCACAGAGAGGTCTGATGCAGGCGTACCCGCGCCCGGACCCGCCTGATAACCGAACCACCAAAGGCGTGCCTGTCACGCCGGAAAACATGATGACTGTTTCGAGATCCAGCGCAGAAAAGGCCACCGCAGCGATGCGGGTGTCATTTGCGCGCGCACCTCTGGGTGCCAGATCGGCGAGCAGCTACCCCTTATCCCTTATTGTGCGCCGCGCGGCAGTTATGCCGGCCGGACGACAGGCCCGGGCTTTTGCCCCTGCCCTGCTCCCGCCTTGCGGCGGCGCGCCTGGAGAACACGCCTATGGGCAAGAAAATGCTGATCGATGCGGCCCACCGGGAAGAAACCCGCGTGGTCATCGTCTCGGGAAACCGTGTCGAGAATTTCGACTTTGAGTCGGAAGCCAAACGCCCCCTTCGGGGCAATATCTATCTCGCCAAAGTCACGCGCGTAGAACCGTCGCTGCAAGCCGCCTTCATCGAGTATGGCGGCAACCGGCACGGCTTTCTGGCGTTCAGCGAGATACATCCCGACTATTATCAAATCCCGGTCGCCGACCGTGAAAAGCTTCTGGCCGAAGAAGCCGAAGACAATCGCGCGGAAGCCGAGGAAGATTATCCTGACGACGCAGATGATGATGCAGCGGACGAGTCCGGTGCAGCAATCGCTGCAAGTTCAGCACCGGTTGATTCAGTATCTGAAGAGCTGAATGAAGACAGCGCCGAGGTGCTGGACGACACAAGCAGCGACGATGCGGGCGACGCGCCGGAAGCCGAGATCGAAGAAATTGAAGATGAGGACATCGCCGAAGAAGTGACGACATCGGACGATGATGTTGATGACATCGATGACGATGACGACATTGCCGAAACGCTGAACGCCTCGGATGACGATTCCGATGAAGACGAAACGGATGATGACACCGCTGACGAAGACAGTGCATCTGACGATGAGTCCGGTGAAGAGCTGAACGGCGACTCAGAGAAATCATCAGATGATGAGAAGCCGCGCGGGCGCTCACGCCGCCGGGGCAACTCGCAGGATCGGGGCAATTCTCGGGGCCGTGGCCGCAATTCCGGTAGCTCGGATCGCCGCCCTGCCCGCCGCACACGGTCACGTCACTACAAAATTCAGGAAGTCATCAAGCGGCGGCAGATTTTGCTGGTGCAGGTTGTTAAAGAAGAGCGCGGCAACAAGGGCGCAGCTTTGACCACCTACCTCTCGCTTGCCGGCCGCTATTGCGTATTGATGCCCAACACCGCACGCGGTGGTGGCATTTCACGCAAGATCACCAATGCACCCGACCGCCGCCGCCTCAAAGAGGCGATGAACGAGATGGAAGTCTCCGACGGCATGGGACTGATTGTGCGCACCGCCGGCGCCAACCGCACCAAGGTCGAAATCAAGCGTGACTTCGATTACCTGTTGCGGCTGTGGGAGAATATCCGCGACCTGACGCTCAAATCATCCGCTCCTGCCCTCATCTACGAGGAAGGCGATCTCATCAAGCGGTCGATCCGCGATCAGTATTCCAAGGATATTGACGAGATCATCGTGCATGGCGATGCCGCCTACAAGGAAGCCAAAGAGTTCATGCGCATGCTCATGCCGAGCCATGCGAAGAATGTGAAGCAATACAAAGAGCGTGACCCGCTGCTGCAGCGCTATGGCGTGCAGGGCGAGCTGGATTCGCTGCTGGAGCCGACGGTGACGCTCAAGTCGGGCGGCTACATTGTCATCAACCCGACGGAAGCACTTGTTTCCATCGACGTGAACTCCGGCAAGTCCACCAAGGAACACAATATCGAGGCGACGGCGCTTTCCACCAATATGGAAGCTGCCGAAGAGATCGCCCGCCAGTTGCGGTTGCGCGACATGGCCGGTCTCATCGTCATCGATTTCATCGACATGGACGAGTCGCGCAATAACCGCGCGGTCGAGCGCAAGCTCAAGGACAGCCTCAAGCAGGATCGCGCGCGCATTCAGGTGGGCCGCATCTCTTCGTTCGGCCTCATGGAAATGTCGCGCCAGCGTATGCGCTCCGGCGTGCTGGAAGGTTCGACAGATGCCTGCCCGCACTGCAAGGGCACCGGCATTATCCGGTCGATTGAATCCGCAGCCCTTCAGGTCCTGCGCGCGATTGAAGCCGAGGCCCTCAAAGGCAAGGCAAATGCGCTTGATGTAAGCGTCGCCGCTGATGTGGCGGTGTTCATCCTCAACCAGAAGCGCGCAACGCTGCTCGATATTGAAAAGCGTTGCCGCGTGTCGATCTACCTGCTGGTGGATGGTGCCTTGATGTCACCGGATTTCAGCATCAAACGGACCGATGACCGCACACCCGACGTAACGCCGGTTTCCGATGCGCTGAGCATGGAAAGTGCGTTTGATGAAGACGACGAAGATGACGATGTCGTGGAAGCATTCGCTGACGAAGTGGATGAAGAAGACGAGATCACCAGCCAGGTGGAAACCCGTGGCGCCGACAATGACGATGACGAACAGCCCAAGCGCAAACGGCGCCGGCGGCGGCGTGGTGGCCGCAAGACGGATGCAGATGGCAATGCTGACGACGCGGCATCTGAAAACACCAACTCGCCGTCCAACGACGAAGAAGAAGAAAGCACCAGCACTTCATCGGATGCGGATAGCGAGACATCAGACTCTGAAGATCTCGATGAAGACGGCAAACCGCGCAAGCGGCGGCGGCGTGGTCGCCGTGGTGGCAGACGTCATCGGCGCACAGCGGCTGACGAGGCAAGTGATTCAGAGAATGATGGCGCGCAATCCGACGACACGGCGGGTGCAGTTGCCAAGGCAGATGGTAACGCCCCGGCCAGCGGCACTGCGTCTGACGAAGACAAAGAAGCACCGGTGCTGGTGTCCTATTCATCGGACGCCGCTGAGCCCGTGATTGTCGACACAGCCGTAAGCGAACCGGAGCCGGAAGACGAACCTGTCGCAGCCCCGGAACCCGAAATGGTGATGGCAGATGCGGAACCGGCGCCTCCGGTGGCTGCAGAACCAGCTGCAACGCCGGATACGGGTCCCGCAAAGCGTGGCTGGTGGCAGCGGCGCAGCTAAGTTGTTTCAGGCCCCTCGTGATCCCTAAAGGGTCACGAGGGTGCCAGCCTAAAGCGGTCTGGATACCGGCACCGGCAGCGGCGTTGCATAAAAGCTAGAGCTTCAATGCCGCAAGCCGGTCCATTGCCTCCGCCATATCGGCGGTTGTCCCTGCATATGAAAATCGCATCGCCCTCCGGCCACCTTCGGGATCAAAATCAATGCCCGGGGTCGCTGCTACATCTGCTTGTTCCAGCAGCCGTGCACAGAAGGCTGCGCTGTCTTCAGTCAGATGCGAGATGTCTGCATAGACATAGAATGCACCGTCGGATGGCGTGAAGTGGGGAAACCCTATCTGGGGCAGCCGAGCCATCAACAGGTCACGGTTTGCGCGATAGACGGCGGCGTTGGCATCCAACTCTTCGGTGGCGTCAAACGCATGCACCGCGGCGATCTGGCTTAAGGTCGGCACCGAGATGAACAGGTTTTGCGCTAACCGCTCGATTGGCCGCACCAACACCTCGGGCACCACCATCCAGCCGATGCGCCAACCGGTCATCGAATAGTATTTTGAAAAGCTGTTGATGGTTATTGCTTCATCGTGCGCACTCAGCGCCGTCGTCTCGGCCACGGTTCCATAGGTCAGCCGGTGATAGATTTCATCGCTGATGAGCGTTAGTCCGTGATCGCGGGCAACGACGGCAATGGCGGCAAGTTCCACCGGGTCAATCATCGCACCGGTTGGGTTGGCCGGGCTTGCTATCAGCACGCCGTCGAGTTTTTGATCCCGCGCGCATTTTTCCAGCGCTTCTGCCGTCATCTGAAAACCAGCGGCGGCATCGGTCCTGACAGGCACGGCGACAAGATCGAGAGCCTTCAGAATGTTGCGGTAAGCGGGATAGGCGGGCATCGCCAGCGCGATGCGTGCGCCCGCATCGAAGGCCGCCAGAAAGGCCAGTTGAAAACCACCGGAACTGCCACACGTCACCACCACCCGGTCGGCGGGAATATCCACATTGTAAGCGTCGCCATAATGGGTGGCGATGCGGGCACGCAATTGCGGCAGGCCAAGCGCCTCCGCATACCCCAACCGATCTGTCGCCAGCGCCATCGCTGCGGCATTGCGCACCAGTTGCGGGGCCGGCGTTCCGGGCTGCCCCACTTCCATATGGATGACCTTGTGGCCCTGCGCCTCACGCGCATTGGCGGCGCGCATGACGTCCATGACGATGAACGGATCAACCTGTCCACGCGTCGACGGCTCTATGCCGGATTTTGTCACCGGCCTTGCGGTATGCCGACGACACCAAGACCTGCGCCATTGGGGTCCGCGCTGAAGGAGCAAATGGCGTCCTCGCGCGGCGCGCCTTGCGGACATGCCACGGCATTCACGAGACTTCTGGCGTCTGAAACCATGCCGACCTGGGCTGCTTCAAGCGCCTGAGACTTCTGGGCGACGCCTTCGGCAAGGTGCAGCACGGAAGCTGACGCTGCAGGACCACCGCCGCCCGACGCTGCCAGAAAGAAGGTTCCGTTGAACTCGTTGGTCACCAATACCGGCGACAGAAACGCGCCGGCCAAACCAAACCCCGGGACGTCCGGTGCCCGGGCCATTACGACGCCGGTGCCGGGCACCAAACGTCCGGTGCCAAACGGCCCGTTCATGGTGACAGCGCATGCTGCCGCGTCGCCGCGTGCGGTTGCCACAACAAATCCGGTCGATCCAAATACCGGCGGCAGGCTGGTTTCGGCTCCAGCGCGCGCCAATGTGGCCTCAGCGGCACGCAACAACTCTGCACCTGACTTCCCCTGAACTTCCGGCCAGAGAGACGCAAGATAGGTGCCGGCGCCGGTGCTGGCGGCTGGCAGGGACAAGGTCTGGTCACCGACCTTGATGGCCTGCGCAGGCTGCGAGTTTGGCCGGTAGGCGCGCAATTCCTCGATCGCAACTGCGCTGCCGAGGCGCCCTGCCTCCTGCGCAAAGTTTTCCGCCATATTCCCTGAATAGAACTCACGCGGCCCATTGGCGCGCACCTGGCCGAGCGATGCCGCGAGCCCTGTTTGCACCAGCTTGTCGCCTTCGCGCAGCGGCTCACCATTGGGTTTGAGATAGATGGACGCAAGCTGCGGCAGGGTTCGGATCGCCGAGCTGAGCGGTTCCAGATCACGGGCCAGCGCGCGGGAAATTTCATGACCCTTTGCTGCCATCACCTCGGCGGGGGCGACAAGACTGGCCCATGGCGCTTTGCCGTGGACGGCCTGTATCAGCGCAAAGCCGCGCACATTGCCGGGCAGAGCCACCGGACCGCCGGCCAGAGACCGCCGCGGAAGAAAATCATAGCTGGTGACTTCAAGCGACTTGGGGTCATGCACCAGGCAAATACCACCACCGCCAAGCCCCGCTTCGTGCGGCATGGTGACGGCAAGCGTAAAATACATGGCCGTGATGGCATCAACGGCATTGCCGCCGTTCTCAAGCACTGTGCGCCCTGCAAGAGCGGCACGCGGCTCGTCAGCAACAACCGAACCGATGAAACGGCGAGTGTCGGGGCCGTCGACGAGCTCAATGCCCATGGCGCCATACCCGCTGCCTTCAAACTGCGCAGTCTCCAGGTCGGCGTCACTGCTGCCAGATGAACAGGCACTCAGCATGGTTAATGCAAATGCGGCCAGCCAAGCCTTGGCTACCGGTGAAGGGGCAAACAGCGCATCTGCCTTTTTCCCGCCACTGCAACGGAATATTCCAGAAATCACGTTCAACACTCCGCGAGACCCACCTTTGTTTGTTTGACGGGCAATTTTGCCCTGCCTACCTTGGGATGGTAGGCGAGACGCTGAAGCGGAATCGCTTCAATGCCAACCTATCCACAATACGCGATCCGGACTTTTAATGCGCGCGCCTGCCGGGCCAGCAAAGACATGCGAGAAAGAAATGGCAATGTCCAGTTATCACCGCCCGCGCATTCATAAAGCCCGACGCCTGGGCGGGCAAATCCTGTGTACCATCATAGCCTGCCTGCTACCGCTGCAGCAGGCGCTGGCCATATCGTTGATCCGGGACGCCGAAACCGAGTATTTCATCCGGGAAATTTCTGAGCCGATATTTGCCGCAGCAGGCCTCAACCCTAAAGCCGTCAGCTCTTATCTCGTCAATGCATCCTCTATCAACGCATTTGTCACCGGCGGCCAGAATGTGTTCATGCACACGGGCACAATTCAGCAGGCGGAAACCCCCAACGAGATTATCGGGGTCATCGCGCATGAAACCGGCCATATCACAGGCGGCCACCTGTCGCGCTCACAAGAAGCGGTAGCTGCGGCTACGGCCCCTGCGATTCTGGGTTATCTGCTTGGTATCGGCGCAATCTTCGCCGGCGCAGGGGATGCGGGCATGGCGCTCATTACGGGCGGCCAGACAGTTGCCCAGCGGACATACCTCTCCTATTCGCGGACGCAGGAAGCCTCCGCTGACCAAGCTGCACTTGGTTTTCTGGAACGCACCGGCCAGACCGGCCAAGGCCTTGTGAACTTTTTTGACAAGCTGGCGGATCAAGAAGCGCTGTCGGAGCGATCTCAGGATCCTTATGTGCGGACCCACCCCCTTTCGCGCGAACGTATTGCAGCACTTGAGCACCGGGTCTCAGAATCTCCATTCAAGGATGCGCGGGATCCGGAGGAATGGCAGGAAATGCTGGAGCTGGTGCAAGCCAAGCTGCATGGCTTCATTGACCGTCCACAGGCGACCTTCCGGCGCTATCCCGAAAAAGACCAGAGCAAGGCCGCGCGCTACGCCCGCGCCATTGCCTATTACAAAATTCCCAATACGGAGCGCTCTGTTGCCGAGATGGACGCGTTGATTGCGGACTATCCCGGCAATGCCTTCTTCCATGAATTCAAAGGCCAGGCGTTGTTTGAATCCGGGCGTCCGGTTGAATCCGCTGCCGCTTATCGAATTGCCGACCAACTCCGCCCGAACGAGCCCTTGATTATGGTGGGGCTTGGGCAATCTCTGCTGGCGACCGGGCAGGATGCAAGCGTTACCGAGGCACGGGCTATTCTGGAGCGCGCGACACGGCTTGAACATGACTATCCCAACGGTTTTCGCATTCTTGCCCAAGCCTACGCGCAGGAAGGCAATACCCCGATGGCCGCGCTGGCCACTGCGGAACAGAATGCATCGAGTGGCAATCTGGGTGAGGCCAAACAGTGGGCCGCACGGGCCAAACGTGAATTGCCTGAAGGTAGTCCTGCATGGCAGCGGGCCGACGATATTTCCCGCATTGAGGCACCAAACCTTTAACCGGCTTGTGCCCCTATGACCGCATGATTTTGGATGTTTGAGTAAGGATTTCTGTGATGACTCTGTTGAGTGGTGGTTTCCGTGGACTGCGCGTGACAGCGCTGGCGCTTGGTGCGTTGCTGGCAGCTACGGCTTCCGGTGTTGCTCAGGACTCCAAAGCGGGTCCGTTCTCCAACGCGGAAAAAGAAGCCATCGGTGAGATCATCCGGGACTACCTGATTGCCAATCCGAAGCTGATGCTGGATGTGATGGATGCGCTGGATGCGCATGAAAGCAAGGCTGAGCAAGAGCAGCAACGTGTGGCAATTGCCGCGAACCTCGAGGCGCTTGAGCGCGACGGATATTCTTTTGTTGCGGGCAATCCGGACGGCGCCGTTACAATCGTTGAATTTTTCGACTACCGCTGCCCCTACTGCAAGCAAACCGCCGATGACATGGAAAAGCTCATCGAAGAGCATGACGATGTGCGGCTGGTGCTAAAGGAATTTCCCATTCTCGGGCCAAATTCCACCATCGCATCGCAAGCTGCGATCGCGGCCATTCCGCAGGGTAAGTATCTCGCCTTCCATTTTGCCTTGCTGCGCTCCGAGGGCATCCTAGACCGCGATGCGGTCATGGAGATCGCCGAAGATGTCGGTCTTGATACGGACAAGCTGGCGCGCGACATGGAAAGCGAAAAAGTCGACAGGATCATCGACACCAATCGCAATCTTGCGCTTGATGTGGGCGTCAAAGGCACCCCGGCATTTGTTATCGGCGATACGCTGTTGCCCGGTGCCGCGCCGATTGAGGAGATCGAATCCCACCTTCAGGCCGTGCGCGATGCGGTGAAGGACGCGGGCTAGCCTCCCCTGGCGCCAGACTAGATGAGCCCCGCCAAGGGTGAGCTTGGATCCGCATAGCGCTTTTTCGGCATGCGCCCGGCGAGATACGCATCGCGCCCGGCAAGGACCGCATGCTTCATGGCGCGGGCCATGCGGATCGGGTCCTTGGCTTCGGCGATGGCCGTGTTCATCAAAACGCCGTCGCACCCCAGCTCCATGGCCATGGCGGCGTCGGATGCGGTACCGACACCTGCATCCACCAGTACGGGCACATTTGCCTGCTCGATGATGAGACGGATATTGACCGGGTTCTGAAGCCCCAGTCCGGAGCCTATGGGGGCCCCCAACGGCATAATTGCGCAACAGCCCATCTGCTCAAGATCGCGCGCCATGATGGGATCATCGCTGCAATAGACCATCACCTCAAACCCTTCTGACAGCAGCAACTCGGCTGCCCGCAAGGTTTCGCGCATGTCGGGATAGAGCGTTTTCTGATCGCCAAGCACCTCCAGCTTGACGAGCGACCAGCCGCCCGCTTCGCGCGCCAGCCGCAAGGTCCGTACTGCGTCTTCGCCGGTAAAGCAGCCCGCCGTATTGGGCAAGTAGGTGTATCGCTTGGGGTCGATGAAATCCGCCAAACGGGGCTGCGTGGGGTCCGTCAGGTTAACCCGGCGCAATGCCACCGTAACGATTTCAGCGCCTGAGGCCTCGGCGGCATCGGCATTTTGCTGGTAGTCGGCATATTTGCCGGTGCCGATAATCAGGCGCGAGTGAAACTCCCGTCCGGCAATGACCAATGGTGTGTCATCACCACCGCCTGTGGATGGAACCTCGCGGGCAATTGCCTCGGGCATACTGGAATCGTCTCCTTGAAATCTTTTATGCGGTTTCAGCCGCCGCCGACGAACTGCACAATCTCGATCCGATCACCCTCGGCCAGCAGCGTCTGGCCGTAAAGCGACTTGGGCACGATCTCAAGATTACGCTCAACCGCAATCTTGCGGGGCTCTAATCCCAGCAGGGTCAGCAGGCCCTCAATGCTGGCATCCGACGGCACGCGCCGCGTGTCGCCGTTCACAGTGATTGATATGGGGCCGTTTACCGGTATCGGTGCGCTCATGGGCGGGATAATGGGAGCGAAGTTGGCTGATTTCAACGGCTTCGCAACCCTTCCACGTCTATTTTCCACCTTCTTTCAACGTGGCTTTGCGGCTGAGCGCTGCTCAAGTATAACGAATAGCGTAATCAAATCGGGTCTCTGCCCCTGTTTCGCCCCTCTTTCGCGCCATACTTCCGCGGCG
>Ga0307929_1000514_pt1 | contig 37098 bp, 23 predicted proteins | sample AceLakmetage1330_FD_203160 | JGI IMG/M metagenome (GOLD analysis project Ga0307929, IMG submission 203160) | Saline water microbial communities from Ace Lake, Antarctica - #1330 | ecosystem: Environmental > Aquatic > Non-marine Saline and Alkaline > Saline | place: Antarctica: Ace Lake... | reverse complement strand
TTAACGAACTCTTAAAACGACCGATAATTCCCGTCATTGTAATCAACGATGCCAACGATGCAGAGCCTCTGGCAGAGGCGCTGCTTGCCGGCGGCATGGACATCATTGAAGTCACATGTCGGACTCCAGCTGGACCTGAGGCTCTGGCACGAATCATCAAAGCCTTTCCAAACATGCTTGTAGGCGCAGGCACCGTCGTCACTCCGGATCACGCCAAGATGTGCATTAACGTCGGCGTTAGATTCGGGCTTGCTCCAGGATTGAACCCAAGTACCGTTCGGTATTTTCAGGACAATGACACACTCTTCATTCCTGGCATCATGACACCATCGGAAATTGAACAGGGGCTCTCTCTTGGCTTGAAGATGCTCAAATTCTTTCCTGCCGGTGCAGCGGGTGGACCCAATATGCTCAAGAACATGGCGGCACCCTATTCCTCTCTCGGGGTAACGTTCTGCCCGACGGGTGGCCTTAATATCGACAACATGAATGATTACCTGGCACTTCCCGTGGTCAGCTCCATTGGCGGTTCCTGGCTAGCAACCAAACAACAGATTGCAGACAAACAGTGGTCCGTAATCACACAGCAGGTTAAGGACGCCATTTCAAAAGCAGCGGAAGCCTAATACGCTCCCTTGTTTGAGATCTCGCGTCCTTGCGTATTCCGAGATGCCAAATGTCACAACGATTCGAGGGGCCAGGGGTGGGTTCTGCTGACTCTGTTCATCTCACCACAGTCTGCTACCCTCTAGCGGCATAGGCTTCGGCGCCCGGTTCCTGGACAGCTTCGAGGATGCGGTTGACGATATCGATTGAGGCCAGTCCTTCGGAATCGGCGGCGAAGTTTGTCAGTAGGCGATGTCGCAACACCGGCGGCGCCGCTCGTCTGATGTCACTGCATCCAACATGGATACGCCCATCCAGAACTGCCATGGCCTTGGCCGCAAGCACCAAGTATTGTCCGGCTCGCGGGCCGGCTCCCGTCGACACATAGGTCTTCGTGACCTCAGGCGCATCAGCGTTACTTGGGCGTGTCGCCCGCACCAGACGAATCGCGTACTTGATGACGTGTTCCGATACGGGTACTTTGCGGACGACTTCCTGAAGTTGGAGGAGATCTTGTTTTGTCAGAACGGCCTGCGGCTCTTCGCGCTGTCCCATCGTTGTTGCACTGACAATCGCTTCCTCCTCGTGCTGCTCGGGATAATCGACCCAGATGTTGAACATGAATCGGTCAAGCTGGGCCTCGGGCAATGGGTAGGTTCCCTCTTGCTCGATGGGGTTTTGCGTGGCCAGAACAAAGAACGGTGCATCCAGCGTAAAGGTTTCATTACCGGCAGTAACCCGCTTCTCCTGCATAGCCTCCAGTAGAGCCGCCTGCGTTTTGGGTGGCGTTCTGTTGATTTCATCGGCCAATAAAAGGTTGCAGAAGATTGGGCCCCGAATGAACCGAAACTCCTTTTCCCCCGTATCCCGGTTTGTCTCCAGAACGTCCGTCCCGATGATATCAGAGGGCATTAGGTCGGGCGTAAACTGGACGCGTTTAAAGTGAAGGTCGAGCACCGTGGCCAGGGTGCTCACAAGCAGCGTCTTCGCCATACCGGGAAGCCCAATAAGAAGCGCATGTCCACTGGCCAGGATGCACATCAGCACCTGATCAATCACTTCGAGCTGCCCCACAATTGTCTTTCCGATTTCTTTGCGGATGAGATCGGCACGGTGACTCATCTGTTCGACAATCGCCAAATCGTCAGCGCAGGCAATAGGCGCTGGGGGGGTGGGTATCGGTCCGGGGGCGGTAACGGCATCTGCGCTGCCAAGCAAGAACATGAACTGAGTATCGCCGATCATCACCACATCGCGATCGGTCAGAAGCTGACTTGAGATGAGGATGCCGTTGATCTCGGTGCCGTTCGAGCTGTCCAGGTCATCAAGCCTCCAACCACCGTTCTCGGCAACAATCTTAGCGTGGAGAGTGGACGCCATACTGTCGTCCAGAACAAGGTCAGCGCCCTGCCCGCGTCCAATAATAACGGGGGCCTGACCAATCTTAAATTCCTGACCGAAAAGGGCGCCTGTTCTATAAGATAGTACTGGCATGCTCAACATCTCCATTTCTGCAATTTCACAGGAGGCATGTGATCCAGAGTAGGAGGTGCCAACCTGCAATAACCGTAAGTGTTAGTTTTTCAAATTCAAAGGTGACAGCGTCTTGATGCAATCCGATACGCGTATACGTGAAAGGGTGCGGCTATACGTGTGCATCGGGCGTGTCTGACTCGGTCGAGCCCAAATCGGATAGAGGTCTCGCGTCCGCGCGATCTGCCACCCTGGCCCCACCTGCTTAAGCATGACCACCTTGAACGTGCGGCGGGCGCCGCTTCCAGATGCCTCGGCCAGCCATGTGTCGGATTTTTTCTCGCGCACAAACGTACAGATACAACGGGCCAGATTTCCGCGCCCGGTGGTGCCTTCAAGGCGATGTATGATTTTTGCCGTGAAGAAGGGCTCACACTTCTGAATCGTGGCATTGATCTGTGCGCGGTCATCTGCAGTCAGGGTGTCATCGTCACGATGCAGCTGAAGCCCTTCATAAAAACGATTCTTATAGATCACAATCAGGTCATACTTCCGCATGGGCAACCCCGAAAATCGGAACTCACATCGATCCGATCCGGTAACGGTGCCCTCGTAAACGAGCCTGGGTTCATCGGGAGGAATGGCAAGGATTTGCTCAATTTCCTCTCCAGGATAGGCAATACTTCCTTCGATTCCACCTAAACATCCAGAGTCAGGTTTCGTGTAGAGCCGATGTCGGTCTGGTGGTGCCGGTACAGCCAATACCATTGCTCCCCAAAGCATACTTCCCAGCAGAACGCCAGAAGCCACTCTCATGTATCGTGACATGTATGTCTTCGTCATCACAATCAAGGTCTCCCGAGATAGGACCGAAATGTCTTACCGGCCGGGTGAAACTCCAGTCGCTCACTCATCTGCTCACAAAAAGTGCGAATTTCTTCCTGAGGTGCCTTCATATTAACCATACAGGTCAGAAGAGCAAGCGATGCATCGGGAATGTAGCTGGAGGCGTCGATCATATTGCAATACGGCTCAAGCATGCTACGCGCCCGTACCCAATCCTTGAGGGCCATATAGTAGCGGGCTTCTTGAAGCACGAAGTCCCCGCTAACCTTGCTCAAGGGAAACTGCCGTTCCCATGCCTGTAGAGTCTCCCTGGCTTTCATTAACTGGCCTTGGTCGATTAGACTCTTCACTGTTTCGGACGCTGAGACCCCCAGAAATGCGGTCAGCTTCCAGTTGTCGACGTGTCCGCCCCCGAGTCCGACGCCACGGAGGCCAGACGGTTGTCCAGCGTTGCGGTGATGTCGGACGCGGTTCTGAACATCTGCATACATCGCCGTGGCGCGATTAAGATCACCCGATATGAATGCAAGATCTCCATGCCGGATGCGCGCAATCTCTGCGCTTTCTCCGGATTGCGACATAAGTGTGCCCAGCAATCTGTTGACGGTGTTGCTTTCACCCAGATAGTGCATTCGTATTTCAGCTTCAGACAGTGCCAGTTTGTTCAAGTAAGATCGGTTCGATGTCTGTTTCCGCTGAGCATGGATCCACGCAACCGCCTGTCCTACATCGCGACAGGGAGCTGCATCCAGAACGACATCCTGCAGGCACTCGATTTCACCAGCAGGGAGATGTTTACTGAGCAACGGCAACCGTTCGCTGATCAGGTGTGTGAACAATTCGTAGCCTTCCCCGATCGTCACCACATGTGAAAGCATGCGCCAATAGGCGCTACCGCAGCTTGCCATGGGGTCCACGCTCCGAGGGGCCGCCCTGAACATGGTTAGCGATGCATCGAGAAAGTCTTTTCGGGTAGCGGCATCATTAAGGTCGGTCGAAATATGTCCGTAACTGTAAAAGGAAAGCATGCTCTGTGATCGACGGTTACCCAGTGAGGCGGTCAGCTTCACCTGGTTATCCACCAGCCCAGGGAAAATCCAGTTCAGTTTCGTGCCGCTTACAGCCGTACCTTCGTTGTTAAATTGCCAGCTATATTCAGTTTCATCCGCATTTCCGCGCGTGAAGGCGTCGAGCTTGTACATCAAAATCGGTTTTTCATCACCAAGCCAAAATAGATGTCTGGCCGTGGCGCTTGCGGCAGCCAGCGGAAGGCCATCACGCGAACGCAGCCCCAATAAGCGGCATTTCCCGGAACGGGCAATTTCATCATTGCGCACCGTGCGCGTCTCCATCCGTGACGTTCCCGACATGGGAACTTTCGCAGATCGCACCCCACCGAGTTCGTGCATTGTTGCATTCGGCGTGCGCCAGGTCAGGTACATGAGGCCACCTGTCTTCCGGGTGTCAAAGCCGCCAGTGCCGCTTGCTGTCTGGAAAACTTCGAAACGGTTCAGTCCCTTCTTGAGCTCAACATAGGCCCCCGTACCTCCCCATTTGTCGATCCGCTTCTCTTGCACGATCACACGTCCGTTTACCCGTATCTCTGTTGTCCCATCCAATGTAAAATAGGATATCCATGTTTTTCCCGGGGCCTTGGTTACCAGATGCGAAAGCAAGTAGAACGCGCAGGGACGCGGGTGCCCCGAGAGGTCACCGCCAATACAATAACTGGCCTTCTTGTACCCCACGAGATCGTCGTAATGCACAGCGGGGCCGACGGTTCCAAATGTTGATAGCGATTTGGCCGTCTGCATGCGGTCGGTTGTGGGGTCGACGCAAAGGATTGCACTCGGGTGAATGCTGGAATTGGGTGTCCAGAGATTTGGACGCCTGGCTCGACTCATGTAGACATAGACCGTTGTTCCGCGCAAAGGGGGCGCAAAGACAAGGGCCAGACCTCCGAGCCGGTTGCGCCAGAGTTGAGCGCTCTCAACGGGGGTCCCGTCTTCTGCGACAACCTGTGTAAAGGACTTTGTATTCGGCAACACCCCCCCATCCGGAAGGTGCACAAAGTAACCGGCCGCAGCATGCGTAGGCGGGGTCGTCAGCTCAAGCGTAAACCGCAACGGCGCATTCGGAACGTGCCACTCTACAGCATGTGAAACCATCGCCAACCCTACTAACAGCACGATCGGGAGGAGCGCCCCCATTCCCAGGTGTGCAAAGCGTAGGGTCATTTCCCGCCGACGCCTCTCTCATCCTTGATCTTTGTTACAAGAACAGGAGGCTTGGGTGGCTTCTTTGCTTCAGTCCGAGACATTGGAGTCACCGGACAGCAGCAGCAAGCAAGCAACGTCTCCGCCGACGAGGATGTACGCGGTGGAGCAGGCGGTTTCTTTCGCTCACGCGGTGGCGGCACGAACCCGGGCTCGTCCGCGCCCTCACCCTCGCCACCAGCAAGTACAGTTCCCACGCATAACGTTGCGGCCAGCGCAGTTGTCAGACTCTTCTTACATGCTATTTTCATTTGCCCTTTATCATGCCAGCACGATGCACTAGGATCAAGAGGTAGTTCATTGAATCTAAGCATTGCGGAGCAATAGAAATCTCATGGACCAACGGCACCAACGCTTACTTATCAGGCTTTTCACAGCAGCGCTGCTGTGCTCCAGTGCTCACGCTCAGAAATCGGCGGCGGAGGTCTATGGGCGAGATGTCTACTGGAACGCCACTCCGAATGACGTGAACAACCTGCTCAAAGGAATGAAGGCGCAGGTTGACGCAGACTATCACATGGAAATCCGCACCCTTGCTGAAGTCGATACCGATCCCGAGAAGAATCCCATCCTCTATCGATCCGGACATTACAATTTTTCCTATACTCCAACAGAACGTCAAAAGCTTCGCAAGTATTTGCTAGCCGGCGGCATGATCATCTACAACACAGGCCTTGGTTCCATGCCGTTCTACCGTTCGGTGATGAACGAACTGAAATTGATTTTTCCAGAGCAACCGGCACAACGGCTCTCATCGGACCATCCCATATTCCATTCCTACTATGACGTCGACCATGTCGAGTATACGCCCGCCGTGCGGCAGACCGGCTATCGTGGAAACGAGCCCTGGGTCGATGCGATCGAGATTAACTGCCGTGTCGTAGCGCTGGTCTCCCGTTGGGGGCTTGCCGTCGGCTGGCAAGGCGACGTGAAGGATGAATACCAGGCTTACCAGCCACAATCTGCCGTGCGGCTCGGAATCAACATTTTCGCTTATGCGTCCGCCATGCGGGCTTGGGCTAAGAACGCCGCTCAGGCCATGACGTTTGTTGACCCGGACACGACGACCGCCGACAGGGTGTCAATCGTGCAAGTGGTCTATGACGGCGTCTGGAAAACGCGACATGCCGGCATTTCTGTCCTTCTACAGACGTTCAACCGCAAGACGCACGTGCCCGTCAAGTTCAACCTCATCGAAATGCGCCTCACCGATCAACGCATCTTTAATGCGCCACTCATATACCTTACAGGGCATGAAGCGTTCACCCTCTCGCCCCAGGAGAAGGTGGGGCTGAAACGCTACCTGGAGAACGGCGGCTTCCTGTTTGCAGAATCCTGCTGTGGCCGCAAGGGTTTTGATCTGGCATTCCGCAAGTTGATCCGATCCCTATTTCCAGCCAATCCACTTCATCGAATGTCCCCCACGTCACAGGTATTCAAGTACCCAAATGAGGTGACTAACGTTGGCGTCACCCCCACACTGATGCAGGATATGGGGGTAGCCAGTACCCAACCTGTACTGGAGGAGATTGTTGTCGATGGTCACTGTGCTGTGATTTACAGTCGCTTCGGAATGGCCGGCGGATGGGAGATGTCACAAAGCCCGTATGCCCGAGGATACAACGACGTCGGATCACTCAAGACGGGGCAGAATATCCTTATGTATGCCGTAACACAGTAGAGAGAAGGCTGGGATATGAACATCGAACACCGAACATCGAACACTGAACATCGAAGTATAGACCGTTCCTCACTCTCCGTTGAACGTTCGATGTTGAATGTTGGATGTTGGATGTTGAACGTTCGATGTCCGCCCCTGTCCCTACTTCGATGTTGGATGTTCGGTGTTCGATATTCGACGTTCGCATTCTTCCTCCTCTTCGCCGCAACCACTTCCGCGTTGGGGTCCGGCAGAACCTCAAACGGCAATGATTTCGCGCTCTTCCTAATCGAAACGCCGACAGTAAATGAGGAGAAAGCACTCGTGGGAAAGGCGATTGGTCGACCCCATTTTTTTCGCTACCTTCAAATTATGGAGATGGAAACAGTACATAAAGAAGGACGCAAGGGCATACGCATTGTGGCCTTTGAACCGGCTTCTTACCTGGATGTCCACTTTACTGTTACCAAGTCTGCCTCACTGCACATCTTGAAGGAAGACCCCGTGTCCAAAATTGGCGATGCCATTGCGGTGACAGGTATCGTCAAAGGCGCCAGCAAGGACGCCAACACAATATTGTTAGAGTCCACAATCGTTCGACATAAAGATCGTCTCAGCCCCAAGCGCGGCAAAGAGTTGCTGTGCGAAGTCGATCCACGCGCCACGTTCTACTCTTATACCGGCGGGAACCACGTCATAAATCTGACCTATAAAGATCGTGACCTGTTGAAGCACAAAGACAGGATTCTGGCCCAGCGAGGAAAGCAGGGATGGGCCGATTTCCTCACGGCAGAGGTTGCCAAGCGTAGCGCGGTACGCGGTGCGGAGGGCAAGCCGTGATTTATCTTTTGAAGCACCTGGCCATATTCAAATACGTCGCGGTTACGCTATTCCTGTGCCTGCTCTGTTCGGGTGCCAATGCAGCCAACGAGACCGACTTTTTGAAGCTGTGGCAACTGCACATGAAGCAACCGGACCAACACGCCGAGGTGGTTGAAGCCTGCCGGGACTTCGTCACAAAGAACCGTGTGGATGAATTGATTAAGGTCGTGCAGGGCGTTGAAGCCTGGCACCTGCTGAAATCCGGCCAGGAAAAGGACGCCATCGCTCTGCTGCAATCGCATCTCTCAAACGGTGAAAGGGGACCGGATGCCGGCGCCGCCATTCTCGCAAAGGCCTGGCTAAGTCGACTCGACCTCGAAGACGTCAAGCAAGCCCTTCAGCTATACTACCGCAAGGAAGTGGGCTATCCGGAGAGGCTTGATGACCTGACTGGGCATCCCGGCACCCCCCCCACCCTGAAATATTCGCTGACCGACCGCTGGAATCGACCCTGGAGCTACCGCCTTACCGGACTCAAGAGCACGCCCGGATTTCGAAACCAACACTACTCGATTGCATGCACAAAGCTCGCAGACTCCTCTAATATTAACGACGGCCTTGCTCTTCCCTATGCGGGAAGCATCAATGTACGCGCCACCGGCATCACGACGATTCAAGGAGGCCGATCTATTGTGGAGCTCGCAACATGGCATAATGGGCGCGAACAGGGTCAGCGCGTCCAGCTTGGTGTTGACAGAATAACAGGAGATATATTCTTGGCCTATGTCGGTTCAAAACTGATCATCGTTTGCGATCACAATCACTGGAAGGTGCTCCCCAAACCACGGTAGATTCTGAGAATCACTAGCTCGTTGGGTGCAGGGAAGAGAGGGATATTGAATGCCGGTCGAATGTAGCATTGAAATAAAGTCGATAGAACAAGAGCAGTTCCATGAGGTCGATAGAGAGATAATGCGACATGCGTTCGATATCCATAACACCATGGGGCGCTTTTGCGACAAGCGGATCTATCAGGACGAGTTGGCTCAACGGTGCAGAGACAGTGGCTTCCGTGTGGATCGCGAAGTCCTTCTGCGTGTTGTGCACCAGAACTTTTCCAAGTCTTATTACCTAGACATGCTTGTGCAGCATGGCGCGATCTACGAGCTGAAAGCCGCAGAAAAGCTCAATCACAGCCATCAGAAACAGCTCATCAACTACCTCCTGCTGGCAAGTCTCTTCCACGGAAAACTTGTCAACTTTCGCCCTGGATCCCTTGAGTCGCGATTTGTATCAACTAGTCTGCGCATAGATGATCGCAGAGCATTCAAGCTGAACGACAGGTTGTGGCTCGAAAATGACGATGCAAGCCGCCAGCTTCGCGAGTGCCTTCGTTCACTACTTGAAGACTGGGGTTCCTTTCTTGATATAGCTCTCTACCGCGAGGCACTCCTGCACTTCACGAATAGCCCCGGAGCTGGCGTTTCGCCTGTAGATGTCAAGGTCGCCGGACGAAATGTCGGCACGCAGAAGATGTGCCTCTTGAATGCGAACACAGCTTGGCACATATCCGCAGCCAAACGGCATTTGCAGTCATACAAGACCCACATCCTTCGCCTTTTGAATCACACACGATTGCAAAAAATCCACTGGATCAATATCAACCAACGAAACATAGAACTCACAACTCTAAGCAAATGATGCTCTCCCTACCCAATTCCCAAGAAGATGATTCTTCTGTAAATAGTTCTGTCTTCTCTTTTCCCCGCAGACGACGAGAAAGAAATGATTCTGCTGTAAATGATTCTGTCAAAACTCCAAACCCATCCGTCGTGCAAAACATGAACGCATTAATAAAAAAGAAGGACAAACTTCAAGAAAAGCCTTCAGTGCCACGAAAAGAGGGCATTTCGGGATTTCTGAATCCTGCAGAGATGCACAAACTAGGGAGAATCTCCCTGCTCTCACGGTACGTGGTCGAAGGGTCGATGGCTGGAGCCCATCGCAGCCCCATGAAGGGAGCGAGCTCGGAGTTTGCGGATCACAAAGCCTATGGTATCGGCGATGACCCGAAGCACATTGACTGGCGCGTCCTGGCGCGAACCGACAAGTACTACATCAAACGATATGAAGATGAAACCAATCTGCGCGTCTATCTCTCCCTTGATCGCAGCAAGTCGATGAAGTACGGAAGTGGCGACATCACGAAGTACGAATTTGCCTGTCATCTGGCCGCCGCGCTGGGCTACATCACAGTCAAGAACAGAGACTCCGTCGGCCTCTTTCTGCATTCCGACAAAGTGGACATTCAGATGGATGCACGCAACTCCTTCCTGCACTTGAACAATTTACTTAAACGGGTTCAGGAACTCGAACCGGAATCTAAAACGGGGATTGCCGAGACCCTGCACCAAATTGCGGGCTCTGTCCGTCGTCGCGCACTAATCGTCGTCATCTCAGATCTGCTGGGAGACGAAGAAGCGATTGCCATTGCCCTCGCGCATCTGCGCAAGCAGCGTCATGACGTCATCGTCTTCCACGTGCTTGACCCCATGGAGATTGATCTGTCAATGAAACAGGCCTGCGAGTTCGAAGACCTGGAGTCCGGCGAGCACCTGACCGTTAACCCCCGCTCCATGGTCGCCGAATACCAGAAAGTGTTTGGCGCCTTTCTGGAACGCTTCCAGAAAACCTGTGCCGGACTCAAAATTGACTACCGGATGGCAAGAACCGACCAGGATCTCGAATCCTTCGTGCGTGCATATCTCGAAGAGCGCCGGAGACTGTCGAAATAAATTATGTTCGCAACGCCACTATTTCTAATCGCAGCAGCCGTTGGGGCCACGGTTCCGTTGGTGCTGCATTTAATGCAAAAGAATAACTCGGCACGGGTTCTGTTTCCAACGCTCCGTTTTCTTCAGCTTGCGGTGCAGCAATCGTCGAGACGCCTCAAGATGGAGAATATCTTATTGTGGCTTCTGCGTACCCTCATTATGATTTTTCTCGGACTCGCCTTTGCCATGCCAATGCTACGCACCCGCAACTTTGCCTGGTTAGGGAATACACCTCGTAATGTCGCCATCATCATCGACGCCTCCTACAGCATGGACTATAATCTGGGGCGCCAGACGGTCTGGAACAAGGCACTCGACGTGGCAAGTGCGGTCATCCAGAGTCTGGGAGAGAATGACCGCTTCTGCCTCTACGTGGCGCGAGACCAACCTGACCCCGTCATTGCCGAGCCTACAGCAGATAGAGAAGACGGCCTCAACCGACTCAAAGGAATCAAACGCGGCTTCACGGATTCCACATTGGCACCCACGCTGATCGCCGCTAACGATGCCCTGAAGTCGGATCGCGGTCGCCGGGAGAAGGAGATCTACATTCTAACCGACGGCCAAGCTCTACCATGGAACGGATTTAGAAGCGGGGCTGGGGAGACTGAAGATCATGCATTCTCAGAGCCCGCATCATGGGATCCCACCTACATTGATGAGAAGACAATCGTCTTTGTCGCCTTGCTTGGCGCCTCGGCTCCCAAAAATATTGCCCCCGCAAAAGTGATACTCACCCCCCCCATCTTGCTCGAGGGCTCAGACCCCAACATTACAACACTGCTCACGGGAACCGGAAACACAAAGGAAACTGTTGTTACCCTTCACATGAATGGAAAAGAGATCAGCCGACGTGCCACGCGCGTCGGCGCAGAAGCGGAGAGCAGCCCTTCATTCACAATCCCCGCGCTCCCGGCAGGCACGTATGCGGTCAGCGTTGAAACGCCTGATGACAACCTGCCAATCGACAACACATTTCATTTCCTAGTACGCGTGAAGAAAACGCTGCCAACCCTCTGCGTAGGATCAAAGAAAGACACATTCTTCCTGCGTGCCGCTTTGCAGGCAACGGCCAACAATGCCCACGAAAACAAGGCCAAATGGATCGGGCCCGAGGCGTTAACAACAGAACCCCTCCACACGTTTGCGTCCATTTTTCTCTGCAACGCCATCCCCATGCCGGGACAGTCGTCGACCGTGCTGGAGCAACACGTCAGAAATGGAGGTCTACTGGCAATCTTTCCTGGAGCATCCGCATCGCCCACAGATTATCAGGCATGGCAAAGCCTGCCCGGCATCCCAACCGGTTCCACTGAAGTTCGCCGAACGCATCGCAAACGGATGCTGACATGGGAGAAACCGAGGCACCCGTTACTCCTTGCCCTGCAGGACAGTGTGGCTCCTCCGGTGGTGAGCATACAAAGGCACCTCACCTGGGATGCTCTTGAAGCAGAAACCGAAGCACTCGTCACGCTTGGCAACGGTACACCGTTTCTGCTCGATCGCCCCTACGGGCGCGGACGCGTTCTCATGTTCGGGGTTCCTGCTGACCGATCCTGGAGCGACTTTCCGCTCTCGCCTTTCTATCTGCCCATCATCCGACAGATCATTGAATACGGTGCCGGCAGCGGCGCTTACGATCCCTATCTATGGAGCTGTGCAACGCTCTCGCTCGAAGATCATATTCCCGAAGCCACAAGCAAATCCCGCATCAGCGGTCCAGACGGCAACACCGTACCGATCGGAAGCTCCATCATCGAGGGACGCATCGTGCTACATGCCGAGGGACTAACACATCCAGGCATCTACACGCTAACCCAACCGGGACAGAAAGCAGCACCTGCCATTGCCATCAACATCGACCGCCGTGAATCTAACCTGACCCCCATACCACCGGAAGATCTCCCTCAGCTACTTAATATCAAGAACCTTCAGATTGCGACTGACAAGGAGACCTTGATCAAGATGATCGAGGAATTGCGGATTGGCAGAACTTTTGGTGAACATCTGTTATGGGTAGTGCTGTTGTTAGCGCTGGCTGAGTTTGTCTATGCCAATATGCTGGTGAAGGATCGTCCAAAACTCGGCGACCTTCTCCAGATTAAGCCATCCGGAAAAGTGAGTGGGCACACGCCACGTACGGGCGGTGGACTCGCTAAAGGTGGAACGTTATGATCATCTTTGCGCACAACACCGCGACCCCCGTGATCTGGCTCGGCATCGCGATCTGCCTGATCGGTGGCGCATACAGCATCTGGCGCTTCATGCCCAAGCGAACGATCAACACCGTGATTGGCGCAATCTACGCTATCTTCCTTATGCTAATGACGTGGTGCTTACTTCTGCCCGGTCGGCGAGACGTCGAAATCGAGAAACTCAAACCCCGTTTCATCGTCGCCCTGGATACCTCCCGCAGCATGCTGACACGAGCATCCGATGAAGTGCCCACACGCTGGGGCACCGCGCTCGAAGCCATTACCATGCCCTGGGTCAATTCAATTGCGGCTGACTGCACCATCGAGCATTTCGCGTTCAGCGAGACGCTCACAAAACGTCTCTCCCCCGAAGAGATGGAGCAGCTCACACCTGAGGGTAAATTCACACGGCTCCGCGACAATCTTCAGGAACTCACCCGCCGCTATGCCGGCACAAAGGTTGCCGGGGTTCTATTGCTCAGCGACGGTGTTGACACCCGTGAGGCCACAGACGCGTGGGCCTTTGATCCCCGACCATTTCCCATTTATACCCTGCGGCTGGAGCCCGATGTCGACGGGTCTGTTGATCCGGATCTGCACATTGACTCCGCCAGCACCCCACGCCGTACCACCGTGGGCTGGAAGACAGAGTTCACAACCGTGATCTCAGGGCAGGGCTCCAGTGGAGACCCCGTCAATGTTCAGCTCTTTAGAGACAATGTCCTCCACCAGGAAAAACCAACCCAACTCCCCGAAGGGGGCGGTCCGCGCAAGACCACGTTCGAGCTGGAACATCCTGATATTGGCGTGTTCAACTATCGCGTGCACGTGCCCCCGTTGGCGGGCGAATCCAATACGAATGACAACGACTATGTCATCTCTGTCACCGTTGCCGATGCCAAGAACCGACTGCTCTATATGGAAGGCCCGCCGCGCTGGGAGTACAAGTTCCTCAGGCGAGCGCTGATCGCCAATCACCAGATCACCCCCATTATTTTCTATGCCGGTTTTGACGGGAAGCCTTACGGTGGTGTGCCTGTCGGTAACATGACCTCTGATATGACCGAGGCCGAGCTGGCTATGCTTAAGGTTGTCGTCATCGGCAACCTTAACGCAAAAGCCCTCACCGAGGCCCGTGCGCGTAACCTGGTCGCGTTTGTCGAAGCCGGAGGAAGCCTCGTGCTACTGGGAGGAACCGATGCCTGGGGCTCCGCCGGACTCTCTACAACGGCATTGCGGGCTGTCTTGCCCATAAGCAAACATGCGACGAAACTCGTTCAGGGCGACAAACCATACGCCGTCCACATCGCCGATGCCGGCAAGGCACATCCTGCCTTTGCTGGCGATGCGGACTACTGGACCTCCGTCCCACCCATTCTAACCTTCGTCCCCGGGGCCGTGCTGTCGGCCGGTGCCCAGGCTCTGGTCCAGGTCGACGCCGACGACGGCATGCACCCCGTCGTGATCTCACATCGCTACGGCGATGGTAAGGTGGTTGTCATTCTTACAGACTCGCTCTGGAAGTGGCAGCTCACGTCCGATGAGATTGAGAGCAAGCCCTATCAGCGTTTCTGGGATCAGCTCATTTCGTGGTTGCTCCCAGCCGAAGACGAACTCGATACCCAGGGCATTGTGCTATTCGCCAATCATGAGGGGCTTTTCCTTGGGGAAACGATCGAGCTCAGTGTACACATTGACGAAGACACCTTAAAGTCGGAGAATCGCGTTAAATGTATGCTAGTCCTGCCAGACAAGCGCGAGGTCCCTTATGCCATGTTGGCCCAACCTGTGACCACGCCGAGTGGTAAGACCTACCCCGGTTACGCGATGTCCTATACTGCAGATGCCCCTGGGCTTTACACAGCAACGGCCGTTGCGGGCGAAAATGATCAGACCATCGCTTCAGAACCTATCTCATTCTTCGTCAAGCCCTTTACTCCCGAGTCCATGCCACGCCCCGTGAATACGACCGCCTTACAGGCGATTGCCAAGAGCAGCGGCGGACGCTATTTTGAGACGCTAAGTCAACTTAACCGTGCCCTCGAAGTGCTCTCTACCAACGCCATTGAAGAGAAAACTGTTAAATTTGTAAGTTTGTGGCAGACTTGGTTTATCGTAATTCTTATGATGACGCTTCTCACCACAATCTGGGGTATCCGAAAATGGCAGAACATGCCATAATTTGGGATTGTCCATGACCGCTGCACCGTACCGTATCGCACTCATCAACATGCCGTTCGCCCGGTTGTCGATGCCGTCGATCGCACTCACGCAGCTCTCCGCCATATTGCAGCAACAGTTCGGGGCTGCGGTCGAGGTCTCAATCCATTACCTGAACCTTGACTTTCTACAAGTCCTCGGTGACCAACCGCTCTACGATCACACCCATTCCTCTACCGCATTCATGACCGGGATTGGCGAGTGGTTCTTCCGCCAGTCTGCTTTTCCGCAAGCGGACGACAATACGGAGGCCTACTACGCCCGTTATTACCTCTCGCAGGACAATACCACCCAGGCAATCTTTCAGAGGCTGAAAGAGAAACGGACCGGTGTCGACTCCTGCTTTGACCGCCTGATAGACCGACACGGGCTGCTCGACGTTGACCTTATTGGGTTTACGTCACTCTTCTCGCAAACCTTGGCGTCCATCGCGATGGCCCGTCTCCTGAAAGAACGCAATCCGACCGTACGGACCATAATCGGCGGGCCGACCTGTGACGCTGTGATGGGAATGGAGCTGGCCGCGCACGTTCCCGTGCTTGACGCCGTGTTCTCCGGCCCGGCCCTGAAGAGCTTTCCAACCTTTGTAGACCATCTGCTCAAGGGGGATCACGCCGCCTGTGATGCTATCAACGGGGTATTCACCCAAACCAACCATAATCGTTGGCCAGGCAGGGGGAACACGTCGCCGATTGGCATCCTGGGTGATGCATCAGACATCAACGATCACATTCCGCTAAATTACGATTCCTTTCTCAATGATCTCAAAGCCGCTTTCCCAAATGACGACATACAGCCGACGTTGCTCTTCGAAACGTCGCGCGGGTGCTGGTGGGCACAGAAGAAGGCGTGTACCTTCTGCGGGCTCGATGGCCTTCATATGCACCACCAGGTCATGACCGCGGAGAACGCCATCGCCCACATTGAATCGCTGTATCAGTACGTCCCGAGCTGCCGGATCTTTATGGGTGTCGACACCTCCCTTCCAAAAAACTTTATGCATGACGTGTTTCCACATCTCTCCCCACCGACAAAAATGAACCTGTTCTATGAGCTGAGGCCTGACATCACCAAGGAGGAAATTCAGATTCTTGTCGATGCAGGCGTACGGGCCTTTCAACCCGGCATCGAATCCCTCTCCACTTCATCACTCAAGCTGATGAACAAAGGCATCTCTGCTTTTCAGAATATCATGTTTCTCAAGAACTGCAGCGCCCATCCCGTACGCACCGACTGGAACCTACTCCTCTTCTCTCCAGGTGAGGCAGAGGCCGTTCGAGAGAACGCCCTGCAAACCATTCCCTTGCTTGCCCATCTCGCCCCTCCCTCCGGGGCCTATCCTGTGGGTTTCGTACGCTTCAGCCGGTACTTTGAGGATCCGGCAGCCCATAATCTTGAGCTCACCCCTAAGGACTTCTATGCACTGACATACCCGTACGATGAACAGTCCGTAACGAACCTGGCCTATCACTTCGTTGACGGCAATGCCGACAACGCACGCATCAAGGCCTGGTTGGACCGGCTCGATAGTGCCATCGAACAATGGACCTATCGTTGGCTTGGAACGGACGACAAGCCACAGGCACGGTTATGCTTCGCCTCGGACGACGAGAGCTGGGCAGTCTATGATTCTCGTGCCGGCGAGGAAGTGGAAACAGAAATCAGCAACGCCGAGAAGCGTATGCTTGACGCGCTCGACCACCCGCAAACCACGGCGCAACTACAGCATGCGTTTGGGCCCACTGCCGCCCCCGTGCTGGACACATTTCGCAGACGCGCCTGGTTATTCGAAGAGGATGACCGCGTCCTGAGTCTCGTAACGTAACGGAGGGCGCAGCTGTCAAGTGTCGGGTGTCAGGAGGACAGATCCCGTCCTGAAATAGGTTGTCACTCTGAGTGAGACGTCGTCCAAAAAGCTTTTGCCCTGAAAGGGCTTGATATACCAGCCCAGGGCAGCGCCCTGGGTCGCAGCGAGATAAGCACATCAGCCCTGAAAGGGCGGGATATGGAAATGTGTTCATGTTCGGTCCGTATATCCCGCCCTTTCAGGATTAGATTCTCTTTTGTTTTTCACCTAGCAGCCTGTCTGTCTTCGAAAAACTACGCGATTTATTGATTTCACCGTTCGCCCCAATCAGATCCCTTCTGCCTTATGCGTCCAGGCTGCTAATAAAAGAGAAGCCCTCGGGCGGCCCCTTCGGCGGAGTCCGACGGCGATTCTTTGCGAAGAGACTCCTTCTATTAGACTCAATAAGGAAACCCGATTGCTGAAACAGCAGATGAAACAGCTTTACACCTCTACAGCCCTCATAGCCTCAAAAGCCAACGCCAGCACAACCGGCACCTTCAATTCCATCTCACCAACATCAGACATCAACGCCTTCCTCGCCAATCTAACCGGCGTGGCAACTGTGCTCCTTCTCAAAATGGGCCGTATCGCAACATGCGCACGCGTGTTCGCCACCAGCTACACCGCACCTCCGCTGCCATAGATTCGAACAGCTCGCATGCTCAGCAAGAGATACGAAATACCCTCGCGACTCAGTTTGAAAATAGCGGGTCAAAAGGGACAGGAGAATTCTTGTCTCCAATTAAATCAGAATTTACCGTTGACGCTTTCCTGGGACTCAGCCCCCAACGGCCCTGCGGCCACAACGAGCCATGGTGACGGCGTCAAGCCGCCGTCTGACCCTGATTGCAGACCCAGGTTGCACTCAAAGCATGGCCGTTGGTTGAATATGGCTGACATTGAACTTATTTGAACAGAAGTTGGAGAAGAATAAGAATATTGCGCAGATATCCAGGAAACCGTCTTTAGAACTGTAGGTAGTGTGGAAACGTGACGCCACTCGCTCAAAGAGCGACTTTCGCCCTGCGCTGGAAATATTTCCAAATCCTTCTTGCGCACATCTCAAGCATGCGCTACATTCTGTCTGGAAATATTTCCATCCAGTGAGAAAAGGGGGTAGTACAGTGATGAAGAAGAGAGTCTCCATCACGGATATTGCAAGGGAGTGCGGGGTCGGGTTGGGTACAGCCTCGCGGGCAATCAACGGCAAGCCAGGCGTCAAAGAAAATGTGCGGCGGAAGGTCCTGAACTACATTGAAGAGATTGGCTGGCGGTGTAACAGTATTGAGTTGCGGTTCCAATTGCCTACAGAAGGGCGGCCTGTGATCTTCATTGCGCCGACTTCAACGTTCGAGAGCCGATTCAATACCGAACTCCTACGTTTGCTCATGGAGGTGTTGCCGGGCGAAGGTCTTTCGCCGACGGTCTACTATGGATGCTGTCGCGAGAATCTTGAACGTGCGATTGGGGCTAGGCCCTATGCGGTCGTGTTGGCCGGCGTCAGCGACTACCAGGCGCCTTTGGTTGAAAATCTCGTTTCGGGCGGCACGCATGTGATAGCCCTGGGAGAGTGTAAGCACGCCGCCTGTCCCCTGGTCTTCCCAGACCCTATCGCCGGGGCCAAGCGAGCCGTCGAACTCCTGCATAAAGCCGGGCACAAGAGAATCGGGTTTCTGGGGGGAATGGGGATTCGTGAGGAACTGTGCTCTCTAGAAGAGGTGAACATACATTTTGTTCGACAATTACTGATCGGAATTTGCGAAGCCGCACCGGACTTTTCGCTAAAGGAAAGTGCGGTGAGCGACTGCTTCAGCGAACTCCGTTATCTTCGCAAGCAACTCAAGAGCGGTAGGCATACGGCCTGGATTTGCAGTGACGAAAAGATGTGCCGCCAGTTCCTCTACTGCGCGCACACGCTGAATGTGTCCATTCCAAACGATGTTTCACTTATCAGTTTCACCCCGGATCTGCCGAGTTACGCATTCACCCCGGATGTCACCCGGCTGTTCCCTGATAACACAACACAGGTGAACCAAATTATCAGGCTCCTATCCCTGCCAACGGCACCAGAAGCAAAGCGGGTTGTGTCGGATTTTCTATTGCACAAAGGTACTACCATTAATAGAGCACGTAACGACGGAGACGGACTGTGATGCATATTTTTTCTATGACCTGCAAAGCCGAATCGGCAATTGATCGGTTTGGCAAGAAATCGGAACGGGACAGAGCGATCCGCTGGTTCCGGGATCATTCGATCACCAAACTCTATATTGAATCCTACCGCCATGGTCGCCTGGTGCCGGAAGCACGCTTGCGGGCCATACGCGATGATTTTGTGGAAGCCGGCTTTGAGGTAGGAGGGTGTATCACGCCCACCTGTCTGAACGAGCGAAAAGGTCAAACCACTAACGCGTGCTTCAATGACTTTGTCACCTGTTTCAGCGACCCTTCTGCAGTGGAAACGCTCCAGGAAATCGTGGAATTGACGGCCCGCCTTTTCGACTTCTTTATCCTGGATGATTTTATGTTCACCAACTGTGCGTGTGCCCGTTGTAAGGCGGCCAAGGGCGACATGACCTGGCAAGACTATCGGTGTGATCTCATGCTGCGGATCAGCAAAGAACGTGTTCTCACTCCTGCCCGCAGGGTGAATCCCAACGTGAAGGTCATCATCAAATACCCTCTATGGTACGAAACCTATAATGCGCAAGGGTACGACGTGATTCGCGAAACCGATCTTTATGATGCCATCTGGATCGGAACGGAGACACGCGACCCGGACAGCCCAGAGGCCGGCTGCCGCCCTCAGACCGCGGCCTCCTGGATTCAGGGCTGGATGAATGACATCGGTTCCGGCAAATGCGGCGGCGGTTGGTACGATCCCATTAACACAAGCCCCCATACCTTTCTGGAGCAGGCGCGCCAGACAATCATCGGAGGCGCGAAAGAGAGCCTTCTGCACTGCTATGACTATCTCGGGACCACAACGCCTGGGATCGCTCTCCACGACAAAGATCAGGAGGTTCAAGACGGCTTGGCTGATGCTGAGGCGTTTCGTCAAGAGGCAGGAGATCTGCAAGCTCTGGCTGGAATGATTGGCGACATGGAGCCCTACGGTGTGCTGGTTCCCAAGGCCCCAAACCAAATACAGGAGGGGAATGACGAAGCCTACTTGTCTGGGTTTGTGGGGATGCTGGGCATTCCCAGCGTCGCATCAGGATCTCTGAGTGCATACGTGGCCGCCTTCTTTGGTGTCCAAGCGAACGGGCTTGACGAACTGGCAGACAGCATTGCCGATGCCTGTTGCAAGGGGACGCCTCTGGTTGTCACTCAAGGTCTTCTGGATATCATGGGCGAGCAGGGAAAGGATCTCCCGCGGCCGTTGGCCGAGGCCTGGAAGTCGCGGCGGAGCAACAGACGCGCGCCAGAGATACTGCACCTGACTGATACGCTGAGCCTGCTACAATGTCCAAAAGACCTGTGGGAGTTGATGACGCTTGATTCTGCAGAGATCGACACGCTTCGTAACCGCCTGCTCAGGCCTCTGGAACTCGAATTTCATGCCCCGGCCAAGGTTTCTCTCCACCTTTTCCGCTCTGGTGAAAGGCGCTCCGAAGTCATCGAGAACTTCAACGACACTTCTGCGGAAGTGCAGATCCGATTCGGTGGTTTCGATCGCGGAGACCGTATGATCAAGTTGTCGCTGCCGTCGTCAAATCGAGTATCGCTATGCCGCAACAGTCAGGAGGGCTACACGATTACATTGCCCGCCCGCTCATTGGTGGTGATATCTAGTCATGATTAAGCACGTAGAATGTGCAGTAGCGGAGAGAAATGCGATTCTTTCGTCCTGTTGCGGCTTTTTGGGAGAGGTGACCTTGACCGACAGCGCGGTCATTATTCTCTTTGCCGACATGCTGGGAGCCGGAGACATGTTCACCATGGCAACCACCTCCCTGCTGCCCCTCTCCAACGGTCTTTTCGTGATCCCCATGGCCTGGCTGGCTGCGATGGCGGGAAATCGCAGGCTAAACGTAAGCTGTTGCCTGCTCGCCTCAATTGCGTATTTCTTCGCTGTATCGACGCCATGCTGGGGCCGGTTTGCCGTGCCCGTCCTGATTTCAATGATCATTCTCTTTGCATTCTCGCTGACCGGCTTTATCGCCAGTTGGTTCCCTTTGCTCGACGGTTTTGTCAGAAGCGACCGACGGCCGGCTTTCTTCGGTCGTATGCGCTTCTGTCACCAGGTTACGGCGGTTGTGTTTCTCTTTCTCGTTGGGCTGGCTATCGGCGATGAGCCGCCCATCTGGAAACTTCAGGTCGTACTTCTTCTCGGGGCGATTATCTTCAGCGGACGGGCCTTCTTCGTCGCCCGCCTTCCAACCGCCGGCCAACGCCGGGAGACGTCAGCCAGTTTGAAACGCGGATTGCTTGCCGTCTTGAAGAACAGACCGCTGGTGGGGTTCTCCATCTACTGGTTCGTCCTGAATCTTGCGGCCTTTGGAACCGTTCCCTTGGCAATGCTTACGTTGCGACGGCAGTTTGGAGCCTCTGCCGACACCGTTGTGCTCATCTCCGCGCTTGCGCTGACTGGAATGCTTCTGGGCTATCTGTTCGCCAACAGGATACTCGCCCGCTTCCATGTAAAGAGGGCCATTCTGGGGATTCACGTGACCTTCGCGTTGACAAACCTGGGCTTGGCTTTCGTATCCAGCAGCGGCACGATCTCCTACCTGATCGTCGCTACCCTGCTCTTTCTCTACGGTTTCATGATCGCACTGGCTTCGATTGTCATCTCATCCGAGATGATGGCCATGGCGAACGAAGGAAACAAGATCATGTCCATGGCCGTCAGCGGGGCGCTCACCTATGGCGGCGCTGGTGGAGCCCGATTGATCACTTCACTGGTCCTCGGATCGGGCGTGCTGGCCAGTCGCTGGCACTTGGCCGGCATGGAGATGACGACCTACCAGACCCTCTTTTTTGTCTACACCATCGCCATACTGCTTACAGCAAAGCTACTTCCCATGGTTCCCGCTTTTTACCCTCACAGGAAACGCAACTTCAAGGACTGACATACAAAAGAAATCGCAGATGCGCCCACTTAACACACAGCCATTCTCATTATGGCCACGAGCAGCCTGCACTACAAACGCTCGTCTCATCAACCACCCCGTTTGTAGTCCACGCTTTAGCGTGATTCCCTTTTAGAGAGACAGGTAAACCGCGTGGGGTTCGACCCTAATGAGAATTGCCGCTTAACGCAGTCCACCCCCCTTGCCTCTTACATTGTTTATGCTACGATACGGGAAGCATTATAAAGGAGTGGTGTCATATGAGTCGTCGCTTTGGTTTTACAGTAGTGGTATGCGCAGGCATCGTTGCCGGTAGCGCGAACAATGTGGAGAACTTGTGTTTCAACGGATCGTTTGATCACTCAGACCCGCTGGAAGGGTGGACCTATGACTACCAATGGTTGAACAACAAGCACTATATGGATAACCATAAAAAGGTGTTCGCAGAGGCGAGTGGCGGCGGGCGGTCTCGCGTTGTTCGACTCACATCGACGAATGATGCCGGAGCCAAGATCGAGTGCAAGCCCATTCCTTTTGAGCTTGGTTACCACTATACCTGCAGGCTGAAAGCCAAACTCGATGGCAGTATGGCCAGACTCTACTTTGCTGGATACAAGTGGAAGCCGGGAATTCGACCCTATGCGGATCCGCCAATCGCCGATCTTCGAACCATTTACAAGAGCAAGGCCCATACGACAATAGGGAAGAGTTGGCAGACCATTACGTTGGAGATTCCTGGCGTGAAGGTGACCCCCCTGGCCTATAAGCACATGAAGGTTATCCGGTTCATCACCCTCTATGCGTGGACCGTAGGCGAACTCCACCTTGATGACGTTGTGATCACACGGGTGAAAGACAGCAGCTTCAATAAGATGTAATGGCAGCATTGGACACAGAGCTTCAGCGCATTGGAAACACCCTTAAATGGTGGCGGGCCAAGCTTGCCCTCGTTTCGGGTATTGCCGCCATTCTCGGCATGGCCTGGATCCTGGCGCTATTCGATATTGTCTGCCAATACAGCCGGGTAACACGGTTCTTATCTGCGGCTATTCTTCTGGCGCTTGTCGTGGGAACGGTCTATTTCCTGCGCAGGGCGTGGCGGCATCTCTGGAACGTGCCTTTCCGGAGCTCGACAACCATCTGATCAACTACATTCAGTTCTCGCGTGACACCTCAGACAATCCATTCAAGAAAGCATATGTGGGAGGTGCACAGCCCCAGCAATATCGCAAACTGAAGCTGCGCCGAATGAAGAACCGCAAGGCGCATATCATAAGCCAGTCGATCCTTGCGGCCGTGCTACTTCTACTCGTCAGTCCCACGATCTTCATGGGGCGTTCATGGGGCGTCGCGCTCTGGCGATCCGTGAACCCATTCACGAACACACCGCCAGCCAGCCTCACGCGAATCCTTGAGGTAACGCCCGGCAACACGACCGTCGTGCAGGGTGGCCCGGTTCTTCTCATTTGCAGGGTTCAGGGCCGCCGGGACCACGAAGTCTGGGTTGATGTCGATCTTGCGGATGCTGATAAATCTATCTACACATTAGGACATATTAGCACAGGTGAGCCGCTCACGTTCTCACACCGTATCCCGCGGGTGACAACCCCGTTACGATACCGTTTTCGAGCCGGTGATGCCCCAGAGGGTAATTGGCATACGGTCGACACCCGTCCCCCTTCGGCATTCACCGATATCAAGCTCAGCATCACCCCCCCGTCTTATACGCGCGGCAAACGACAGGTCGTCAGCGGTTGGGATGAAGCTATTAACATTCTACAGGGATCGACGGCAAACGTTGCCGCCGTGTGCAACGTTCCTCTTAAATCGCTCGCGCTGCAAAGTGATAGTGCCGATCCCCTCCCCCTTCGCCAAACGGATGCCTCCGGTGCATGGCAGGCAATACTGACCATCTCCGGAGGGCACACACTACGACTGACGGCAGAAGATCTCTACGGCGACACCCTTGTGCAGACAATCAGCTACGCTTGCAAACCGGATGCCCCTCCCGTCATCGAAATCCTTGAGCCAGCCGGTCTTACCATCCTTGCGCCCGGAGTAGCCCCTAAAATTGAGTTTAGCGTCGTCGACGACCATGGGATAGCCGATGTAAGGGTCGAACAGGTGAAGGTTGGTAGCAGCAAGGATACGGCCGGGGATATGCAAAAGCGCTGGCACCCCGAAAACACGCTCTTGTTCGACGGTGTATGGAAGGGCTCCGCCCAGAAGGAGGAGACACTCGTCTATCGCATCGTGGCCAGCGACAATCGCCCCGGCGAGCCGCAGACCGCACGCTCCGTCATGATCATTTTCAATGCCGACACACACAAGACAGCCGCTGATAAACGCAACGCGCTTGAAGCCCAGGCGTTCGAGAGTTTGAACAAGGTTGTCGAGCTCCAGCGTCAGAATGTTAGTCAGACGAAGCGCGGACGTTCCGACTTCAAGGGAGTTCCGGCCGCATTCTGGGACGAGACGGCCTCCCAACAACAGAAGATACGCGACCTCACTAAGACGCTTTTGACGAACCCTGTCAATCCACTCGGGACCCTCACGTCCTCTATCAAGAAGCTCTACCTCAACGAGATGGCTGAGGCCATTACGCGTCTCTCTGCAATTCCACGAGCTCTCGTGGCCCAAAAGAGTCAACACGCCTCGCGTGCGCTGATTATCGAAGAGAGTATCCTTCGCCAGCTCACACGAGCCGGAAGCGCCGCCTCCAATGCAAAAGTGGAGCGCCGCATGTCCGGTCTAATGGCTATGCTTCAGAAGCTCATCGATGGCGAGGCAAGGGTCCTGAAGCAAACCGGCAGCGTCATCGAACAGCATGCCACCCCGGGCAGTGCCCTGATCGATGCGCAGGACGACCTGGCGGCCGACCTCACCGAATTCACCGCCGCCTGTCGCCGTGAGTCGGGCGAAGTCCAGGCCAACGACGCCACGTATGCGGCTGTACTCACCGAGATCGCAGAGCGCTGTAAGAGCGAAACCATTCGTGAAGACATGATCATGGCGGCAGAACGTTTAGACGAAAACCAAGCGACTGATGCGGCGCCCCTGGAAACGTCGGCCCTTGCCAAACTTAAGGCGCTCGATGCATTCCTGAACGCAGTTGAGACGCAGGAGATGCAAGCCGAGCATGAGGCCATGGTCGAAGGTGTTCAGCAGGCGAAAGAAAAGCTGAATCGAATCAAGGAATTGCACAAGCGCATGCTGGAGGCGATGGAGCTTGTACGCGATCAGAAAGATAAGAGCGATGACGAGCGCTTCGATATGATGGAAGAGGAGTTCACGGAGATAATAAAGAACACAAAAGAATCGTTACTGGAAGTCCCCACAGACCTGCATGTGTTCATGGATCTTAACGTGGCAAATGACATCGTAGAGGATGTCTTTGGGGTGTTTCAGGAGGTCGAGCAGGCTTTTGACAAGAAAGAGAGTGATGCTGCTCCGGACGGAGACTTCAAAGCCAGGGAAGAAGCGTATGCGAAAGAAGAAGCGCTGCTCGACATGATGGAGGAGGCCGAAGACCGCTTGGACGATATGGAAATGTGGCTCCGTGACAAGCCAGACGACGTAAAAGTCACCACCGAGACGCTGGATCGGGAAGAAATGCCGGAAGAAGGCATAGCGCTCGGAGCCCTCGCCGCGCAAGTGGAAGACCTGATTGGTGAATTGCTGGAAGAAGATGAAGAGGAGGCGGCCGAAGCCGACGATGGTGCCACAACGCATGCTATGGGAGATTGGGAAAGCGGCTGGGATGTCATGGAGGGCAATATATCATCCTTCGGGGCAAAAGGTAAGGCCGGCAACGAGACCCCCGACCACAAAGAGCAGGATGGGCGCTCGAACGTGGGTCGGCAGGGCATGGCGGTGGGTGAGACTGCCGCAGGCTCCGGTACCATTGGTGAGGGTGACAAAAATATTGAAGAGCGGCGGACGGCCGATCCAACACAAAGTGGCCAGGTTAACCTTGATGGTGAAGCCGACACGAAGGCGACCGGCGGTGGCAAACTGGCGACCGGCAAAGCTGACGATCTTGGCATGAGCGGCGGCGTGAAACGCATGGATTCGAATGAGGCTGGCTCTTGGGAGGGTATGGCTTCGCTGATGGCTCGTCAGGCTGATGCCGTGTTCGCAAAGGCCTCAATGAAAAACATTCGCGTGGATTCTTTGCAAGATGCCGCGCACCACTTGCGACAGTCCTCTGATGCCGTGGCCAAGGGCAATATTCGGCAGGTGAAGGAATTCCGAAAGCTTGCCATCGCCTCCTTGCAGCAGGCACAAGCACAACTCACGGCGGGGCCCGCAGCGGGCTTCGCGGTCGAGTCCTCCCCCGGTGTACTGGGGAACGTCATGGACAGCGGCCCAGATCTCGCTCCTGAAAAATACCGGAATTTAGTTGCCGACTACTACAAGCGATTGAATGAAACTCTCTGACATGAAACTTCAAGCGGAACGTCCAACATCGAACATCGAACGGAGAGAAATATTCACACTGCGGAGTGCTTGCATCCCAAGCTTACTTCAATGTTCAGTGTTCAATGTTCGATGTTCGATGTTCGCTTTTCTCGTAGCCATCATCTTCCTCTGCGGCTGCCAACAGCACGCGCAGCCACAATCGCTAAATAAATTCTCTATCGAGCAACTTCGCACTGTTATCAAGGGCTATACAGGCGATTGGCGAGGCGATACAGACCAAAACCGCGGCGTGCCCGCGCCACCCGTACAGCAACCTATTCCTGAAGACGCGGCCATCATTGACTTAGTCCCGCCTGACGCCATCTCGCTTGGTGAACTCCCGCTCGCCCAACTGGTCCGGCAACGCAGAAGCCTTCGAGAGTATTCGGCTACCCCACTGAAAAACGAAGAGCTCAGCTTCCTACTCTGGTGTACACAAGGAGTCTCGTCCTTCGAACAGGACGGGGACGGCAACATCGTCAAACAGTTCCGCAATGTCCCCTCTGGGGGCGGACGCAACCCTTTTGAAACGTATCTCATTATCAATCACGTAGAAGGCATAGCGCCCGGCCTCTACCGATTCTTGCCCTTCGGCCACAAGCTCTGCCTGCTGCACGAAGCCAATGACCTGCCGGGTCAGGTACAGGCTGCATGTTACGGACAGCCATGCGTTGGGGATGCCGCCGTAGTTTTCGTCTGGACGGCGGTTCCCTATCGCACGGAATGGAAGTATGGCTATATTGCACATCGCATGATTGCCATCGAGGCGGGCCACCTTTGCCAAAATCTCTATCTTGCCGCCGAATCCATCAATGCCGGAGCCTGTGCGCTGCTGGGATATTCTCAGAAACACATGGATGCCCTGATCAGGGTCGATGGCAAAGACGAATTTACCATCTACATGGCCACCGTCGGGAAAGCGAAGAAACAGTAATGCTATGTCTATGGTGCAATTTTGGTGCATTCTACCCACCCCTAGCCTCTCCCAGCTTTTGCCATATGGCATTGAAAGGTCGTGAACACGGGCAAACAAAAGCGGCGGTTGTCATTCCAAGCTTGCCGAGGAATCTCAAGCATTACTGGCGGCCTGAGATGCCTCGACAAGCTCGGGATGACAGATCACGCGGTCTTTTCGTATTCAGAAATGCCAAATGGCTCAACTATAGGAGGGGATCTAGTGGAAAGAACACAGGTCTTGTTCCCTTCCCGGGAGGGGCTAGGGGTGGTTTTTTCAGCAAATACAACAGAGTGAGCCTATGACCATGGAAATACCCAACTACCAGAAGTTCACGATTAGCGACATCGCTCAACTTAAGGCTAAACTTGCTAGTCTGAAATTGAATATCCCAGTAAGCGAAGATATCTCGATTCTCACAGTTCCGCTAGCCGTTGGCTACCGGCAGAAACTCCCAAATCGACTCTGTGTGCAGCCCATGGAAGGCTGCGATGCTACGGCCAACGGTTCTCCCGGCCCGCTAACACGGCGACGATACAGTCGCTACGCGGAGGGGGGTTCAGGACTGATCTGGATGGAAGCCACCGCTGTTGTGCCCGGCGCTAGCACCAGAGCGGGACAACTCTGCCTTCACGCGGGAAACATTGAAGCATTTGCAGACCTCGTGACGTCCATGCGGAAAGCGGCTGCACGTCGCTGGGAGCATGATGTCATAATCATCCTACAGCTTGCACACGGTGGCCGCCTGTGTAATCCCGATCCCGTCCTCGTTCATCACAACCCCGTGCTCGACGTGGAGAGCGACATAGACGCCTCAACCCCGCTGGCCACCGACGCTGACCTAGAGCGGATCCGGGATGAATTCATTGCAGCCGCTCAACATGCCGCTACGGCGGGTTTCGACGGCGTTGATGTCAAAACGTGCCACAACGACCTGCTCAGCGAACTTCTTGGCGCTCGTACGCGAGACGGGGCCTATGGCGGAAGCTTTGAAAACCGTACGCGCCTCGTACTTGACGTCTTCGCGGGAATCCACGAATGCAAACCGGAACTCCTACTCTCGACGCGGATGAGCGGTTACGACGCCAATGCGTTCCCATATGGTTTTGGCGGGGCTCCCACAAACCCGCAGGAAGCAGATCTCGATGAACCCCGAACGTTTGCGAAACGGCTGGTGGATGTTGGCGTCGATGTTTTGAATGTCAGTTCGACTGCCCCACGACAACCGACCTCAAAACACGCGAATGAAGCCTCCCCCGCTGATGCTGCTATGAACGAGATCGGACGCAAAATTGCCATCACCCAGGCTATTCAGGAAGCCGTACCGGACACCATCGTAGTAGGCGGCGACATAAGCGGGTTCCGGCAATTCGCGCCCCAAGTGGCTGCGGGCATCATAAACGGGGGCGGAGCGACCGTCATGGGTTTGGGCCGACTGGCGTTAGCCTATCCCGATGCGATGGCCGATATACTCAAAGCGGGCAAACTGGTCCCCGAGAAGACTTGCATGCTGTGTGGAGCCTGCATCGAGCTTCTGCGCAGCGGCACACCAACAGGCTGCGTCATCCGCGACCCGGCAGTTTACGGCCCCGAATACCGACATCAACGACAGTTCTCGCTGGATTATCTCAAGCACGAAGCGCAACGCTGTCATAACTGCGAAGCCGCCACGTGCCGTGCAGCGTGTCCAAACGGGATTGATGTGCCTGCCTTTATCAAAGCCTTCGAGAGCGATCATATTTCAGAAGCGTATGCCGTCTTGCAGCGAAACAATGTTCTGCCAGAGATGTGCTCACATCTCTGCCCCGCCTGGTTACTATGCGAGGGTGCCTGTATTGAAAAGACGCTCACGGGGAGACCCATTCCCATCCGAGACATCCAGTACGTTGTCTCCTGGCTAGCGCGCGAAGAGACCGATATTGGTATACCGATTCCGTCGGAAGCGACGGGCAAACAGATCGCCGTGATCGGCGCAGGACCTGCCGGATTGAGTGCAGCTGCGATGCTCTCCGGAAAGGGCCATCATATCGTGCTGTTCGAGCGAGGGGTCCGGCTCGGAGGCACTCCCGAATCTGTCATCCCGGCATCGCGCTACCCCGGTGCACAAATGGAAATTGAAGCAAGACTCCGGCCTGCGCTTGAAGCGGGGCGGATCAAGATCAACTATGGAAGGGAGCTCGGCGTCAACCTGGAGCTTGACCCGCTTCGCGAAAAATATGACGCGGTATTGCTAACCACCGGACTTTGGCAAGAGCACGCACTTGTGGCAGAACGTCCCAACGGCGTTATTGGAGCCTTGACGTTTCTCGCCGAAACGAAGCAGGGCCTTCGGGGGCCGGTGCCGCCACGCGTGGTCATTCTCTGCGGGGGTGACAGCGCCATGGACGCCGCTCGCGAAGCCCAGCGACTTGGCGCTTCCGAGATCACCATCATTTTTGGCGGACAGCGTTCGGAGATGCATTGGCACATGGATGAGGCATGGACGGCATCCGAAGGCGTAAACCTGATGACGATGACGGAACCCATTGGCTACTCGATTGACGCCAAAGGGACAATCACGGGTGTGAAATGCCACCGCACTGACATTACGGGAGACGCTGGATTCGAGCTTCCGGTTGGCATGGTTATCGAGGCTATGGGGTTGCGCGTTGCCGATTGCGTACGCGAATCACTTACCAGAATTGACTTCACTGAGATAGGCCTTGTCAGGACCCTTGACGATCCTGCATTCTCAACTGCTCTTGACGGCGTCTTTGCCGCAGGAAGCATAATCAACGGCGGTGCCTCCGTTGCCCAATGTATTGCTGAAGGCATGCAGGTTGCGAAGGCGATTGAACAATTCTGTCAATCTTGCCCGGACAATATGCTATGAACCTGAAAAGCTGCAAAAAACTTGAATGTGGACGTTGCGTGCCTCCAGAGGTCACCATCGCGCGCTTGGAGGGTGTTCTCAGCGAAAAGTATGACTATTGGATGTGGGAAGAAGAAGTTGCACAGCACCTCTACTGGGCTGCGATGTTTATCGAGGGACTGGATTTTCGTGCGATGGGGAAGGGAATTTCGCAGCTCTTCAGCAAGGCTGGCGCTCTGGCCGAAGGCGCTGAATTTCTAACAGCGCTAAACATAGAAGGACTTCCGGGATACATTGAGGGGCACCAGGACGAGATTGAAGATGCACTGGAAATCGAAACGCTTCTTTCTCATGTGGACCTTTCAGAGTCGACACTGGCGGCCATCAAGCATTCGCCAGACGCGCAGTTCTGGGTAGACGGCAGTTCGTTGTTGGACGGTCGCAACATCAAGGTACCGATCAACTATGTACAGCTCATTAGCGGCCCCAATGGCAAGGCAGCGGGCAACGAGATTGAAGAAGCCATCGTGCATGCCACGAACGAGGTGTTTGAGCGGCGTGCCCACATCACGGTACTAAAGAACCGAATGGTTGTCCCCACGATCGACATGTCGACAATCACGCACCCTTTGATTCTTGAGCACATCGCATTCCTACAGAACAAAGGAATCGAGATCACGCTTAAGGATCTCTCATTTGACGGCAATCTTCCCTGCATCGGGGCCTACTTCGTGGATCCCAATATCCCTGAAGATTATCAGTTCCGTCACTTTTTCAAAGTGGGAGCCTCATTCAGCATGGAAGATGCCCTGATTCGCACCTTCACCGAATACACCCAGGGGCGAAAACGTGATGAGTTTATTGACGGCAGCAAAGACGAGCAGGATCGCATCCTGAATTACGACTTCCGAAGCCTCAAAACACAGCCAGACTCCTGCGATAACTTTCTATCCACCTTCATGTTCGGTTTCGTGCCCTACCGGAATGCAGACTTTTTGACCGCAGGCGACATCGTTCCGTTTAACAAGGGCGTACACTACGAAGATTGCCTCGACGACATTGAACGCGCAAAAGAAGTATGCCAGACGCTAGGCAAAGACTACATCGTTGTTGACTTCACGGATCCCGAAATCGGCTTCCCTGTCGTACAGATCATTATCCCTGGCTACTCCGACGTACTGCCTTTCCATCCCCCGACGAGCGAAGCTCTATTCAAACGAATCACCCGAAGTGAGGTGCTTGCCTCTTATACCCAATTAGGAGTTGACGAATAATGTGCTGGGCTATAATTACTGCCGGGGAATTGAATAAAGCTGGAATGGAGGAACCCCGATAAAACCCTCCGTACAAATGACCACAATTAAGGAGCGTCGGATGAACGTTGAATTATCATGACGACAACAAACGACATACCACTCGCGCGGGTTATGGACACGATGGCGGAAGGCGTCTTTGTGCTGGACGCAACGTGCTCCATCTCGTTGTGGAACAGAGCCATGACGGACATGACAGGCTGGCGTGCGGACGCGATGATCGGCAAGTCGTGTACAGATCTGATCTGCTCGGTCAACGCAGGGGCCGATGCCAATGGCATGAAACCCACCTTGGATTGCGCCTTGCTGAAGCATGTCGATGGAAAGCTGGCCGTGAGTCAGGTTGAGTGCAAGGTAAGAACGTCCACAGACGAGACAGTTCCGGTATTGAAGAACGCTCGCGTGCTTTTGGACGATAATGAAACGCCAACCGGAGTCGTCGTCACCCTGACAGATCTCAGACCTTTGCGCCGACTGGAAGAGGATCTCGCCATCATGCGTCACGAGGCGATGCCCGTCCGGGGATTGGGGCGATTGGTGGGAGGCAGCACGCCGATGCAAAACGTCTATGATCGCATTACACCGGCTGGGGATTCCGAGGTCACGGTTTTGATTGAGGGAGAAACGGGGACGGGCAAAGAACTGGCAGCTGAGGCTATCCATGCTATGAGTGCACGCAAGGACAAACCACTGGTTAAGGTAAACTGTTCGGCATTGTCCGAAAACCTGTTGGAGAGCGAGCTCTTCGGGCATGTCAAGGGAGCCTTCACCGGGGCCGTAAAGGACAAGGTCGGACGGATCGAGATGGCCGAAGGCGGCACACTCTTTCTTGACGAAATCGGCGATGTCAGTCCGCTGATCCAACTGAAGTTGTTGCGTGTGCTACAGGAACATGAATATGAGCGTGTCGGAGAATCTACCCCGCGAAAAGCAGATGTGCGTTTCATTGCGGCCACCCATCGCGACCTCAAGCAGCGCGTCAATGAAGGCAACTTTCGCGAGGATTTTTACTATCGCATTCGAGTCTTCTCTGTGCCGATGCCAGCGCTCCGTGTACACAAGGAAGACATTCCCCTGCTATGCAGTGCCTTCATACGAAAGCTGAAGGCGAGCACTGGAAAACAAATCTCAGCCCTTTCTCCGGAAGTCATCCACGGCTTCATGGACTACTGCTGGCCCGGCAACGTCAGGGAACTTGAAAACGCCATTGAGCACGCCTTCGTCACGTGCAATACTGACACCATTGGGCTTGACGACATCCCGTTCGAGATTCGCAGCGCAAGCCAAAGAGCAATTGAATGCAGGGAACGCGGTGGAAGCCCCCTACCACTTGCGCCTGAACCCTCAACACCCCTCACCCGCGAGAAACTCTTGGAAACACTCCAAGCTTGTAACGGAAATCAATCCGAAACCGCTCGCCGCCTTAACATCGACCGCACCACCGTCTGGCGCAAGATGAAGCAATGGGATCTAGAAACTCCGCAGTGAAACGTCTCCTAACATGGCAGGCTCTTGAACTATTATCAGGGTGTTGGGGCTTGACTGGAATCATAAACTTCCGTAAGTAAAATTTAAAAAGGAGATTAGACAATGACCGTATTCAAGAATCGCGGAATCATGCTCGATCCGGCACGATTGCTGGAGAAGCGCGACTACTACTATGAACTTTTGCCCTGGTTCCAGAAGTGGGGCTACAACACGCTGCACTTTCATTTCACCGACGATACAAGCTGCGCACTGGTCTTCCCCTCGCATCCCGAGTTGGCCTCGCCTGGAGCGTTCACGGCAGACGAAATGAAGGCATTCATTGCCAAAGCCGGCGAATACGGATTAACGGTCATTCCCGAACTCGAGAGCCTCGGGCATACCCAATTCATCACCCGGCACCCCGATTACAGCGAACTCGGCGGAGCACAAGGACAGTTCACCGAGTTCAACTCTCTCGACCCGGAGAATCCAAAGGTACGAAATCTGCTGAGCGATCTGCTGAAGGACATCGTTGAGATCTTTCCGTCCCAGATTATCCATGTCGGTCTCGACGAAGTCGATATGAGCAACCTACCCGCCTACAAATCGCTTTCCCGCGCCGAACAATGGAAGGCCTTTGCGAACCACGCCCAGTGGGTCCACGAGGCGGTGCGCACGCTCGGCCGAAGACCTGCCATGTGGGGCGATCACGTGCTTCACAGCCCGGAGATGGCCGACATGTTCGGGAAGGATGTTCTGATTTTCGATTGGCACTACGGCGCACCTTTCGATCCCCAATCTTTACGCTTCTTCATCGAGCACGGATTTGAAGTCTGGGGCTGCCCGGCGTCCATGCAGTGGGATCAGAAAATTCTACCCACGGTTCAAACGCAATTCCGAAACCTGCGCGAATTCTCTGCCAATGCCATGCTCGTGCGCGATCAGGGCTGCGCCGGCATGGTTAACACCGTCTGGTGCCCGTGGCGTTACCTCAGTGGTGTCATGGATCTGCCGATGGCACTCGGTGGCCACCTCTTCAGCCACGCGGAGGAAAGCGACCGTTTTGTAGTCGATTTTGTTGAGCAGTTCTACGAACTCACCGGTGCCGATGCCGAACGCTGCGCCGAGACCATCTGGCGGCTCCACGCCGCAGCCCCAGATCGCCTCCGTTATGGCCACTTGATCGAAACCCCCGAGACACTCACCCGCGAAGATCAGCGCTGGTTCCAAGTCATGGCAGCCGAAGCTACATCCGTGGAAAAGATCCTCGAGCCGCTGGTTGCCAAAGCAACCAGCCACGCCACGCGCCTGAACGACTATGTCCTCACCGCCCGTATCATGCAAGTTGCCGGTGCCTTCAGCGCCAGTGGCTGCGATCCCACATCCGTCGGCGACTTGCAGCCGCTGCTGGACGCTTGCGATAAGAGCTGGTGGTCGACCAAAGACACCACGTGGGAAGCCGACAGCTATCCCTATACAGGAACCGAGAGCTTACTCCCAACCCTCAAAAGTATGGCTATGGCCAAAAACCCACCCAGGATCACATCATGACTAGACCTCGCACCATCCGGAAATGCCATGCTAACGACGCACGTGTCGAGGTGAGATGATCAACTATGCGGACCACTTGGTATGCTGCTCCATAACCAGCATAACGGTTGTGACGGCGGCCATAGGAAAGGTATAGGGCTCTAGAATTTGCTCATTTTAAGTCATCCTCTTTTGTACTGCCGGTGCCTTCGGTCAAACGATCAAGAATACCCTCATATTTCTGCTGCTTCCGAAGCCCAACAAGACGGTCGACTTCTCTGCCCTTCTGGAAAAAGAGCACGGCGGGGACACCACGGATGCCGTAGCGCGCCGTGACTTCCGACAGGGCACCGACGTCAACCTTGCAGACCGTGGCCTGACCTTCGTAAGCACGGGCCAGCGCTTCAACCGTCGGGGCCAGCCGATGGCATGGTCCACAGCGGTTAGAGTAGAAATCGACTAGAGTTGGCGCACCCCCGTTAATGACCTTTTGCTCGAACGCTTCGACCGAAACAATGTGAACGGCCTTTTGCTCTCCATCGGGCAGTTGCACACTCTTTCCCGAAACGCCACCCCCCATTGAAAGCGTGAAAAGCACGCCCATGAGCCCCCCCTAGATAGCGCCCCGATAGGGGTTGGCGGTTAGGGGACAAGCCCCTGATGTGCATTTTCCGTAGTACCCCATAAGCGCCCCAGCAGTAACTCCAATTGCTACCCCTATCATTAGCCCGAGTTTCGCAGGCATGGTTTGAAATCGGCTAAAAATGTCTAAAAACGGGTCGATTTTCGTTGTAAGTCGTTGATGGGAGCTCTTTGGTCTGTTTGTAGTGCCCATAACTTTATTTATATATTGATTTTCTGTCTGAGTTCTGGTTTGATGTGTTCATGTTCTTCCGACTGAAACAGACGAAATCGGGTCAGGTGCTCAAACTGATCGAATCCTATCGCGACGAGGCCTCCGTGCCCCGGCACCGGACCGTTGCCTCTTTAGGTGATGCCACTTTGGAGCGCGAACACTGGAAGGTCATAGCCAAGACTGTAGAGGACCGGCTATATGGGCGCGTTGACCTTATTGATCGTGAGCTGTGTACTGATGCGCGGGAATGGGTGGATCGTATCGTACGGCAGGTCGCCAGTGAAGGTCGCTGGTCGGCAGCAAGAGCGATAGATCATACCGGGCCGGTGATCGACGGGGTACTTGCCGATAAGGTCTCACACACGGCAACGGCGACACTGGGGCCCGTTCTTGTCGGATGGCACGTATGGCAGCAATTGAATATGCCAGGGCTTCTGGCCACGCTGGGCTTCAATCGTGCACAGAGCGATGCTGCAGCAATTTCGGTACTGAATCGGTTGATTGATCCGATCAGTGAGCATCGTTTACTGGACTGGTATCGGTGCACGGCGCTACCCGAGCTGATGAGCAACCATCTCCGTGGCGCGGGTGATGATCGCTTCTATCGAATCAGCGACAAGCTTCTGGAGCATCAGGATCAGATCGAAGCACACCTTCGTGAACGGCAGCGCAGCATGTTCAACCTGCAACGCACGGTGCTTCTCTATGACCTGACCAATACCCATTTCGAGGGCGTTTGCAAGGGTAACGCAAAAGCCAAAAGAGGGATGAACAAGCAAAAGCGCAACGACTGCCCTCAGGTTGTTGTCGGAATGCTTTTCGACCAGTTCGGCTTCGAAATGGCGCACAAGGTTTTCGAAGGTTCAATGAACGACGGCAAGAGTCTGCTCGAGATGATCGGACTATTCGACGCGGCAACCGATGGCGATGAAAAGCCCATTGTGGTGCTTGATGGCGGAATCGCGACTCGCGATAACTTGACGCTCCTGCGTCAACACGGCTTCAGCTACCTGGTCAACGACTCTCGCCGCCAGCGAGGCCGGTATCGCGAGCAGTTTGCTGATGGAAAGAAATTCCAGGTGATCGAGGGGCGGGAGGGGAAGACTCCTGTCAGTGTCCGGTTAATGGACGACCCCATCGGCGAGGAAGATCTCAATGAGCGGATCGTCCTGTGCAGAAGTGAAGCCAGAGGCGAGAAGGAAGAGGCCATCGTCTCGAATGCCGAACGCCGCTTCATCAAGGATCTGGGAAAACTCGTTGCGCGAGTTGAAAAGGGGCATCTAAAAGATCCGCTCAAGATTCAACGCGCAATCGGACGTCTGCAGGCCAGGCACCGCAGGGTTCAGCGCTACTATAGCATCGAACTCTCCGAAGCGTCTGGCGGCGGCACATCCCTTGCCTGGAAACGCAACGACGTGCGCATGGAGGAATCCACGGAGTTATTGGGTTGCTATGTCCTGCGTACTGACGAGCGTTCGTTGAACGAACATCAGTTGTGGCAACTGTACATCAGCCTCACGCATGCCGAAAACGGTTTCAAAGCGATCAAGAGCGATTTGGGGCTACGCCCCAACCGCCACCAGAAAGAAGACCGCGTCGATGGCCATGTCTTCATCTGCGTTTTGGCCTACCAGCTTCTGCGAAACATCCTTTGGACCCTCGAACAGACGGGGGACTGCCGGAGTTGGGATACAATTAAGCGTGTTCTCCAGCCCCATTGCTACAGCACCGTCATACTGCCCACCAGATCCGGAGAAACCCATCACCTGCGTAGAAGCGGCCAACCCGACGAGGTACAGAAAGAAATCT
>Ga0307929_1000513_pt1 | contig 37120 bp, 43 predicted proteins | sample AceLakmetage1330_FD_203160 | JGI IMG/M metagenome (GOLD analysis project Ga0307929, IMG submission 203160) | Saline water microbial communities from Ace Lake, Antarctica - #1330 | ecosystem: Environmental > Aquatic > Non-marine Saline and Alkaline > Saline | place: Antarctica: Ace Lake... | reverse complement strand
TCGGGTCAAAGCCTTTTACTCGCTTGCTCGTGGTAATTAGTCATCTCATACCGCCCATCGCGGGCCGCAAAAACAGCAGATAGGACTCTTCTGGCCACCTGTTAACCCGATCCTAGCGAGATTTGTTGCAATCTCGCGAAATCGGACTTGGCAACGCAGCAACGGCTTTGCTATAGCCCTCCCTCTTGCACGGCCCATGAGGTTAACGCGTCATGGGCAATGCCAGTGTTCCCCGGTAGCTCAGTTGGTAGAGCAAGCGGCTGTTAACCGCTTTGTCGCTGGTTCGAGTCCGGCCCGGGGAGCCACTTTCCATACGGGCGCACCAACCGCCTGAAACACGTACAGCATCAATTTCGGACTCAACACACGCGGCAGCCTCGCCCTGTAATTCCCCATGAGGCTAGCTTAGTGTGCATGAATGCTCTCACTCGTACGCACCACCCTCCTGATCGTTTTCTGCGCCATAGCTGCGCTCACCGTCTCGCAGGCCAAGGCTGTCTCCGCTTGCCCTGTAGACAGGCCGGTTGTGCTGGGCGGGCTTGATTGGGATTCCGCACGCTTCCACAACGCGGTTGCCGCGCGGCTGATGCGCGACGGCTTTGGCTGCGAGGTGACGGACATTCCCGGCGCCACGATTCCGCTTATCAACGGGCTGGCGCGTGGCGATGTCGATGTGATCATGGAAATCTGGCGCAACAATCTCGCCGAGGCCTGGCTGATCGCTGAAAAACGCGGACAGGTGAAGGATATCGGCACGAATTTCCCCGACGCCGTGCAGGGCTGGTACGTGCCGCGCTACGTGGTTGAGGGGCCTGAGGCCCCCGCCCCCGGCCTCAAACATGTAAGCGATCTGCCCCGCTACAAGAAGCTGTTTGAAGATCGCGAAGAGCCCGGTAAGGGCCGGTTTTACAATTGCATCGCCGGCTGGGCCTGCGAGATCGTCAACACCCGCAAACTTGAGGCCTATGGCCTGGAGGCGGACTACACGAATTTTCTGCCCGGTACCGGTGAGGCCCTGGCGGCAGCAGTAGCAGGCGCCGTCAAGCGCAAGCGGCCAATCCTGTTCTACTATTGGTCACCCACCTGGCTTACAGGGCTGTATGACCTTGTGCGGCTGGAAGAGCCTGCGTTTGACGAAGCCGCTTTCGATGCCCTGCGCGACCCGGATGCCGACCTGCTGGGCGGCACCGCCTATCCGCTTGCAACTGTCGCGATCAGTGTGAACACGCAGTTTGCAACCCAGGCGCCTGATCTAATTCGTATGCTGACGGCATATGAAACAACGGCACAACTTGTCTCCACCGCGCTGGCAGGGATGCGTGAGCAGGATCTGACAGCGGATGAAGCGGCGGCAGCATTTCTCCGCAATAATGAGGCGCTCTGGTCTCAATGGTTGCCGGAAGACGCCCGCGCCCGCGTGGCAGCCTCTTTGAGTGCGGAATAGGAGGTCCGGTGTTTCCTGATCTCGGCACCCCACTTCGTGATGCAGCCAATACGGCAGTCGATTGGCTGATCGTCAATCATGGCACCACGTTTGACGCGATCTCCGACGCCATCCTCGCAGTCTTCCTGATTGTCGAAGCGCCCCTGCGCGCCCTGCCCGCCTGGGCCGTATTGCTGCTGGTCGGCGCACTTGCCTATGCCGCGTCGCGCAATCTGCGGATGACAGTGTTCTGTGTCGCGGGCATGTGGCTGATCGGCGCGCTGGGTGTGTGGGACGAAGCCATGCAGAGCCTGGCCATCGTGCTGGTCGCGGTTGGGTTGTGCGCCTTGATTGGTGTGCCGCTGGGGATCGGCATGGCCAAGAGCGCCCGCCTGCGCGCCACGACAATGCCGGTGCTCGATCTGATGCAGACAATCCCCAGCTTCGTCTATCTGATCCCCGTCGCCATGCTGCTGGGATTGGGCAAGGTGCCCGCGATTATTGCGACCATCGTATATGCGCTGCCGCCTCTGGCCCGGCTGACCGATCTCGGGCTGCGGCTGATCGACAAGGAATTGCTGGAGGCGGCCGACGCCTTTGGGGCGACATCGCGCCAACGGTTGCTGTCCGTTGAATTGCCGCTGGCAGTGCCGAACATCCTGCAGGGCATAAACCAGACGACCATGATGGCGCTGGCCATGGTGGTGATCGCGTCAATGATCGGCGCGCGTGGGCTTGGTCAAACGGTGCTGGAGGGCTTGCAACGCGCGGATGTCGGCACCGGGTTGATCGGTGGCATTTCGATCGTGGTGTTGGCGATTGTGCTGGACCGGATCACCCAAGCCTTCGGCGCACGCAGTTCGGGCGCACGGCAATGATCTTGTTTGAAGGCGTCACACACCTATTCGGCGGCAACACGGCGCAAGGTCTGATCGCTGCCCGCCAGCGCGCCGGCCGAGCACGCATCCGGGCGGTGCTCGACACAACGCTGGCGCTTGATGATGTGGCGCTTGAGATCGCGGCCGGTGAGCTCTTTGTGGTGATGGGTCTGTCGGGATCCGGCAAATCGACGCTGGTGCGGTTGATCAATGGTCTGATCAAACCGCAGGCAGGCTCTGTCATTGTGGATGGCATCGATGTCACGGAGCTGAGCCGCAAAGACCTGACGGCGTTTCGGCGCAACCGGATCTCAATGGTGTTTCAGAGCTTCGCCCTGTTTCCCCACAAGACGGTGGGAGAGAATGCAGCCTTTGGGTTGGCAATTGAAGGTATCGGCCGGGCAGAGCGCGACCGGCGTGCGGCACATTGGTTGAAACGTGTCGGGCTTGATGGCTATGCCGACGCCTACCCGGACACATTGTCCGGCGGCATGCGCCAGCGCGTCGGCCTCGCCCGTGCGCTGACGGTGGACGCGCCGATCATGTTGATGGACGAGCCGTTCTCGGCGCTTGATCCCATCACCCGTGGCGAGTTGCAGGATCTGCTAAGTGAGCTGCAACGCGAACTCGCCCGTACAATTGTGTTTGTAACCCATGATTTCAACGAGGCACGCGCACTCGCAGACCGCATTGCGGTGCTTGATGAGGGGCAGATTGCGCAGGTCGGCCGGGTCGAGGATTTGCTGAACCGGGCCGCCACCGCGCATGTCAGCCGGTTTGTCACCTCAGCCACTAAAACTGCCGACACCAAAGACTGATCCAATTCCCGCCCGGACGCGTATCCAGACCATTAAACCCCCGGAATTCTATACGCGTTCCGTGGCTGATTTCTGCGAATTTTTAATGGATACGACCCCACGTGGCCCGCTCTTCCGCTCCAACGCCCCGAGATTCGCCCCAACGGCCGCCAGTCATTGTCTGGTTTCGGCAGGATTTGCGTATCAGCGACAACCCGGCACTTATGGCTGCTGCTGAGACCGGGGCAGCGGTCATCCCTGTTTACATTCTGGACGATGACACCCCCGGCACCTGGAAGATGGGCGGTGCAAGCCGCTGGTGGCTGCATCACAGCCTGATTGCCTTAACGGCTGACCTTGCCAGCATCAATGCGACGCTACTGCTGCGGCGCGGCAATGCGGCTAATGTGATCCAGGCTTTGGTAGATGAGACCGGCGCGGAACAGGTGGTCTGGAACCGATGCTATGAGCCATTTGCCATCGCCCGCGACAAGGCGATCAAATCGGCTTTGCAGGCTGGCGGCATCGCCACGCAAAGCTTCAACGCATCTCTTCTTCACGAGCCGTGGACAGTCAGCACCAAGGCTGGCGGGCCCTATCGCGTCTTCACCCCGTTCTGGCGCGCCTGCATGCAGGACCGACCAGCCCCGGACGCACCGTTGAAAGCGCCTGAGACTCTGGCGGCACCTGCCACGATGCCGAAAGGCGATACCCTTGCTGACTGGGCGCTTACGCCTCACGCGCCTGATTGGGCGGAGCATTTTTCAGATGTCTGGAAACCGGGTTCCAAGGGAGCAACGGACCGCCTCAGCCGCTTTCTGGACGAAGCTGTGAAGGGCTACAAAAACAACCGCGACGTGCCCGGGATTGACGGCACCTCGGGTCTGTCGCCGCATCTGCATTTTGGTGATATAAGTCCGCGTCAGGTCTATTACGCCGCCCGCGCCCATGCGGACCGGCATGGGGCAAGTGACGGACAGGTGGAAAAGTTTGTGGCCGAACTCGGCTGGCGTGAATTTGCCTGTCACCTGCTGTATCATTTTCCACATATTCCCGAGGGCAATTATCAGGAGAAGTTCGACGGATTCCCGTGGCGCACGGATGCCGATGCGCTCGCCGCATGGCAGCGCGGCATGACCGGCTATCCGATGGTGGATGCAGGTATGCGGCAGCTGTGGCAGACCGGCTGGTTGCATAACCGTGTACGGATGATTGTGGCGTCGTTTCTGGTCAAACATCTGATGATTCATTGGCGCGAAGGCGAACAATGGTTCTGGGATACGCTGGTGGATGCCGATCTCGCCAGCAATGCGGCAAGCTGGCAATGGGTGGCGGGATCAGGAGCCGACGCGGCACCCTATTTTCGCATTTTCAACCCCATCACGCAGGGGCAGAAGTTTGATGGCGATGGCACATATGTGCGCTACTATGTGCCGGAGCTGGCGGCTCTGCCCGACAAATACATCCACGCGCCCTGGACCGCACCTGCCGACGTCCTGAACGATGCGGGCATCACTCTTGGTACTGATTACCCAATGCCTATCGTCAATCACCCCCAGGCCCGCGAACGCGCGCTGGCGGGTTATGGCGAACTCAAACAGGCAAGCTGATTGCTGCCGGTGTATGAAAGAGATCAACAAGACATGAGAATTGCTATTGCCGGAACCGGCATCTCCGCGAACGCCGCAGCCTTCAAGCTGTCGCAGCATCATGACGTTACCGTCTATGAGAAACAGGACCGCATCGGCGGCCACTCAAACACGGTGGACGTGGACTATGATGGCAAGCGCATCGTCGTGGATACCGGATTCATCGTCTATAATGAGTTGAACTATCCCAACCTCACAAAGCTGTTTGCCGAACTGGGTGTCGAGACCCAGGACAGCGATATGAGCTTCGGCGTCTCGACCATGAACGGGGCGTTTGAATGGTCCGGCCGCACCGTGCGCAGTGTGTTTGCGCAACGGCGCAACCTGTTCAGCCCCGGCTTCTTGTTCATGCTGCGGGAAATCTTCCGCTTCAATCGGCTGGCTCGCGCCGACCTTGAAACAGGGTTCTCTGAAAACCTGTCGCTGGGCGAGTATCTGAGCGCCCGCAAATTTTCCAGCCGCTTCAAGCGCGATTATCTGCTGCCCATGGGGGCCGCCATATGGTCCACCCCGGCCAGCGAAATGCTGCGCTTTCCCGCGCGGTCATTTCTCGATTTCTTCCGCAATCACCGGCTGATTGATGACGACCGCCCGATGTGGCGCACAGTCACCGGCGGATCACGCACCTATGTTGAAAAGCTGACGGCACCGTTCGCGCATAAAATCCGCACAGGCACCGGTATCGCCAGCGTTGTCCGCGACGGCAGCGGCGTAGTTGTGACCGACACCAATGGAGAGGTCGAGCACTTCGACCACATCATCATCGGCGCCCATTCGGACGAAGCGCTGGCGATGCTGGCAGCGCCCACTGCGGAAGAGCAAACCCTGCTGGGGGCCATCCGCTATGCACCCAACACAGTCTATCTGCACCGGGACCCAGAGCTGATGCCGCGGCGCAGGTCCGCATGGTCGGCATGGAACTACATGTCGCCCGGCCGGTTGGACAGAGGCGGCCAGCTATCCGTCACCTATTGGATGAACCAGTTGCAGGGCATTGATGAAGATTGTCCGGTGTTCGTCACCCTGAACCCGGCCAAGCCGCCGCGCGCGGAGCTGACATTTGACCGCATCGAATATGACCACCCAATGTTTGATGCAGCTGCGCTGGAGGCGCAAAAGGGCCTTGCCGCCCTTCAAGGCACGCTCAACACCTGGTATTGCGGCGCATGGCTCGGCTACGGTTTTCATGAGGACGGGCTGTCATCCGGTCTTGCCGCAGCGGACATGGTGATGAAAGCTACCTCCGCCACGCCAAAGCCGTTTCTGGAGGCTGCCGAGTGAGTGCATCCCACGTCGCGTCATTGCCTCAAGATACCGCCCCGGCAACGCTGTATTTCGGGCGCGTCATGCATGCCCGCTCGCGCCCGGCCAAACACCGCTTCAGCTATCGCGTTTTTTCCATGTTGCTGGATATTGACCGGCTGGACGCACTGGATCGCATAAGCCGCCTGTTTTCTGTTGGCCGGTTCAACCTGTTCAGCTTTCGCAGCCGTGACCATGGCGCGCGGGACGGGTCATCCTTGCGGGCCCATATCACGGGGTTGTTGAGCGATGCGGGTCTCGATGAACCCGGCACCATCAAGCTACTCTGCTATCCGCGTATCCTCGGCTACGTCTTCAATCCGCTATCGGTCTACTATTGCTATGACGCTGCGGGCGGCCTGACGGCACTGGTCTACCAGGTGCACAACACCTTCGGCGACGCACACAGCTATGTTGCACCCGTAGCTGCGGAGGAAAAATCCGGACGGATCATCCGCCAGTCCCGCGACAAGAACCTGCATGTGTCGCCCTTTGTCGGCATGGCGGCATCCTATCAATTTACGCTGGACGACCCTGCCGAGCGCATGGCCGTGCACATCCGCGAGGCGGACGAAGACGGGCCGTTTCTGCTGGCCGCATTTGATGGCGAGGCCCGCGCCTTCAGCACGCGTAATCTGGCTCTCGCATTTGTCCGATATCCGCTGATGACGGTGAAAATCATCGGCGCAATCCACTTTGAGGCGCTGCGCTTGTGGCTCAAGGGTGTGCCGTATTTCGCCCGGCCGCAGGCAGTGCCAACCACCACCAGCATTGAAGGCCCATCAAAGGGGCCAAAGGGCAATGCAATTGACCCTACAAAAGCCGTCCAAAAAGACTATAGTAACAAAGACATAACCAAGGCAGCTTGAGCAGATGAGTCAATCAGACGTATCAGGCAGCGCTGTTGGCTTCGGTGCTGCGCCAGCAAAATCCCGGCCCCCGATCCTTGCAACACATGATGTGCTGCAAAATCTGAAGGGCGTGCCGCGCCTTGTGCGTTTTGCCCTCAAAATGCTGCTGCGCATTCACTGGGGATCGCTGACCATCCATTTGCCGGATGATATTTCGCTGCACTTCAAAGGCGAGGAGCCCGGCGAACATGGTGAGGTGACGCTGCTCAATTACCGCGCCGTGCGCCGATTGCTGGCCGGCGGCGGCATCGGCTTTGGCGAAGCCTATATCAATGGTGACGTCGACTCCCCGGACATGGCGAAGTTTCTGGAAATCTTCGCCCGCAACCGCACCATGATGATGGAAGCCTTGCGCATGGGTGTGTTCGACTGGGTGAACCGCCTCTATCACAAGCTCCACGCCAACACGCGGCGCGGCTCTCAACGCAACATCCACGCCCATTATGATCTCGGCAACGCGTTCTATGGCGCGTGGCTGGACAAGACGATGACCTATTCGTCCGCGGTGTTTAAACCCGGCGTCAATGATCTTGCCTCGGCCCAGCGGGAAAAATATCGCGCGATTGCCAAATCGATCGATCTGAAACCGGAGCATCATCTGCTTGAGATCGGCTGTGGCTGGGGTGGCTTTGCGGAATTCGCGGCGGGCGAGGTCGGCTGCCGCGTAACCGGCATCACGATTTCACACGAGCAACTCAAATTCGCCCGCGAGCGGATGCAGCGCGCCGGCCTCTCCGACCGTGTGGAAATCCGCTTTCAGGATTACCGCGACGTTGATGAAACATTTGACCGCGTTGCGTCCATCGAAATGTTTGAAGCCGTTGGCGAAGCCTATTGGCCGACCTATTTCGACAAGGTGCGCAATGTGCTGACGCCGGACGGCAAAGCGGGCCTGCAGATCATCACGATCGCGGATGAAGCCTTTGAGGACTACCGCAATACGGCAGACTTCATCCAGCGCTACATCTTCCCCGGTGGCATGCTGCCCTCGCCCACGGTGCTGCGCCAGCAGATCAACAATGCGGGGCTGAAGCTGAACGCACATTTTGAGTTCGGTCTCGATTACGCGCGCACCTTGCGTATGTGGCAGGAGCACTTTGCGGAAGCCTGGCCGAAGATTGAACCGCTTGGTTTCGATGAGCGCTTCAAGCGGCTGTGGCACTTCTATCTGGCTTATTGCGAAGCAGGGTTTAAGTCGGTCAATACTGATGTGACGCAAGTCACCCTGTCGCGCGCCTAGACACACCATATGAGCCAGTCCCCAACAGGCCGATCCAAATCGGAGATGTGGTGGTATGCGCTGCCGGGCCTGCCGCTCGCAGCCCTCACTCTCCCCGTCTATGTGTTTGTCCCCGCATTTTATGCAGAACTCGGCGTGCCGCTGGCATTGATCGGCATTGCACTGCTTGCGGTTCGATTGCTGGATGCGGTGACCGATCCCGCCATCGGCTATCTCAGTGACCGGCTGACCTTGCCATTCGGCCGCCGCAAGCCGTGGCTGCTGATCGGCCTGATCCCCACAATGCTGGCGGTGTGGATGGTGTTTGTGCCGCCTGCGACTGTGGATGCGACCTACCTGCTGATCTGGAGCGCGCTGCTGTCCATCGGCTGGACACTGATGATCCTGCCCTACAATGCGTGGGGTGCCGAACTTGCCGAAGATTATGACGGCCGCACCGCCGTGACCGCGCGCCGCGAAGGCCTCGTCGTGGCGGGCACTTTGCTGGCAACGGCGACGCCTGCGGTGCTCGCAGCCTTCGGCCTGACCGGCACAGGCGACGCCATGCGGGTGCTGGCCATCGCGCTGATTGTCCTGTTGCCGCTCACCGTCGCGCTGTGTGTGTGGCGTGTGCCGGTGCCGCGCAACCGCAGCTACAGACGCGTGCCGCTGGCGGCGGGCCTCAAGGCCTTGCGAGACAACAAAACCTTTTTACGGCTCATCTCGGCTTTCCTGATCAACGGATGGGCCAACGGCCTGCCGGCGTCGTTGTTTGTGCTCTACGTGACCCATGTGCTGGCGGAGCCGGCTATGGTCGGGCCATTGCTGTTCGTCTATTTCCTCTCAGGCGTCGTCGCCATTCCCGGCTGGATGTGGCTGGCGCGCCGCTGGAACAAGCACCGCACCTGGGTCGGCTCCATGCTGCTGGCCTGTGCCACCTTCATCTGGGTGCCATTTATCGGTGCAGGTGATGTCATGTGGTTTGGCCTTGTCTGCATTTTCTCCGGCTTCGCAGTCGGCGCGGACCTGGTGCTGCCTGCGGCCATTCAGGCGGATGTGGTGGATGTGGATACGGCGCAGACCGGCGAGCAGCGCACCGGGCTCTATTTCGCGCTGTGGAGCCTTGCCACTAAATTGTCGTTGGCACTGGCCGCTGGCGTTGCCTTTCCGCTGCTGGCATTGGCCGGGTTTCAAGCGGATGCCATACCCGGCTCTGCGACCGGCAATAGCAGTGACAGCCTGTTTGCGGTCTCCATGCTTTATGCAGGCCTGCCGGTGATCCTGAAGCTGCCAGCCCTCGTACTCATGTGGAGATTTCCGTTAAGCCGGGAAATGCAGGAAGGACTGCAGGCGAAGATCGCCGCGGCAGCTTCCGCGTAGCCAAATGCGGGCGCCCGGCCCCGCCGATCAACAGGCCGGGGTCGCAGAATGGATGAAACACTGAAACACACGCAGGGCGCGGTCGGGCAGCAACCTGATTTGCAACTGCGGCTGGAGGAGTTCTTCGACGGCACGTTGCATGCCGAGGGCGAATTCCGCGATCCCCTTGGCCGTCTGCGCCGTACCTTCTGTGCGCAAGTCACAGGCACACGCTCTGGGGATACAATCCGTGTCCGTGAGACGTTTCGCTACAATGATGGCGACGTGGATGAACGTGAATGGCTGATCGAAGCGCTGGGCAATGGCAAGTATCGGGGCAGCGCAAGCGATGTCATCGGGTATGCGCTCGGACAGGTGGAAGGCCGGCGCATGCGATGGACATATCCGCTTGATCTGCCCCTGGGCGGCCGGGCATGGCGGTTACGGTTTGAAGACGAGTTTGAGCTCTCACACGCCGGTGAACTCATCAACACTGCAAAAGTCAAAAAATTTGGTCTACCTGTCGGCACGGTCCGGCAAATCATCGCACGACGCGGCAATGCGCTGTCTTCAGAGACCGCAAGGGCCTAGCTGTCGCCGGTTGGCACCAACGGTGTCGTATCCGGATCATCCCAACCGGTAACCCGCCGCACCAGCCAAAGCCGCCAACCTGTGGGTAAAAATCCAAGTGCCTTCAGCACATAAGTGAACCGCTTGGGGAAGGTGATTTCAAACCGGTGTGACGTAAGCCCGGCAACGATGCGGTTGGCGGCATCTTCCGACGACATCAAGGCCGGCATCGGGAACGGATTATCTTTGGTGGCGGGCGTATCAATGAAGCCGGGATTGATGACCTGCACATGGATGCCCACCGGATCAAGCTCGATGCGCAGGGTCTCCGCCAGATTGATCAGTGCTGCTTTGCTGGCGCCGTAAGCAGCCCCCGTCGGCAATCCGCCATAGCCGGTAACTGATGCCACCAGCGCAATCTGGCCATGCCTGCGTCGGCTCATGGCGGCAATCACCGGTTCAAGGCAGTTGGCCACGCCTGTGAGATTTACCGCAAACGTTTTTCCAAACGCAGCCGCCTGAAATTTGCGCGCATCTACGGGCAGATAAACACCTGCATTGAGGACGCACAGCGCAATCTCTCCATGCGACCGCTCAATGGTGTCAGCTATGTCCTGCATTGCATCGTGATCGGTCACGTCGCCCGGACAGACAATGATTTGCCCGGCCTTCCCGTCAGCATCCAATGCAAGGCGTTCAAGATCCTGCGTGCGCCGCGCCGTAACAGCAACGCGCCACCCTTCCCGCACGAGGCGCAGTGCAACATCACGACCGATCCCGGAACTTGCCCCGGTGACCCAGGCGATGCCGTCATCCGGCGACGCGGGATGTGCCATGATCGATACCTTCAGGTTTGATTTTATTGGTCGGGATGAAGACGGTAGCAGGTGATGCCACGTCTTGTCAGATGATGGATTGAAACAGACGCCCGATCCTGCCGGTAAGTTTCATTGGCGCTTCGGTGACGGCAAAGCAGATGCATGTGTCGCCCGGCTCTGCAATCGGCTGGTGGTCCACCTCGTCATCGGCCAATTCCAGATCACCAGCCCCAAAACGGCCAGCCGCATCCGTGTAGGCGCCGGAAATCACAAGCTTTGCCTCAAGCCCTGTATGCGTGTGCTGCGGCACCGCCCTGCCGGGCTCAATGCGCAGTATGCGGGCAACGATGCCAGCCTCCTCATACTCCCGAAGGCGATATTCCTGCGCACCCAGGCCTCGCCATTTCCATGGCAATGCGGAAAGCGGACGGCCGAGTGCGGATACCAGGCATTCGGGCAGGACGTGATTTTGGGTTTTCTCAGGAGGCAGCATATCCGGCCCAAGCTTGGGCACCGGGAACTGGCTGTCGGTTCTCTTGATCCGTTCAAGGACCGCAGTTGCCGTAACCCCGTCGCTTAGCCGTTCCGCGTCTCCCTGTTCAATGGACCAGCCACCGACCTGTTCGATGCGATCGGCCGTATGTCGTGCCGTCGGATTCATTTCGATATAGGCTTGCGCCAGAAGCGACCCCGCCCGTGGCAAACGTCCCAGCGCATGCTGTGTCACAAGCCAATCTGCGGTGGGGATGCTGCTGTTACTGTGTTCCAAAGCCTGAGACATTCGTCTTAGTTACCGTCCAAATCGCTGTTTCTGCTGCCCCCACCCCCGGGAGCGAGAAAACAACTTGATAAACCCCTATTTCTCGGGCCGTCCGAAGAGAGATCCGATTTTGTTAGTTCTTACGGGCACATAGGACGATTGGATCACTTCGGGCTTACCCGTTAATCTGATCCCGGTATTTCGCGGATTTGATGCGGCGCAGCGGTTGCACCTTGCCGCGTGCATCCCTATTTTCACGTAACAGAATGCATAATCATTTGTTTCACGACAATAAGATGTGAAACAGGCAAAAAGCTACAAAAACAAGGAACGGCGTCCATGACGGCCACCCACGCTCCAACAGCCATCAAGCAAGGCATTGTCGATGCCATCGGCAACACGCCCCTGATCCGGATGCGCAAAGCGTCCGAAGAAACCGGCTGCGAAATCCTCGGCAAGGCGGAATTCATGAATCCGGGCCAGTCGGTGAAGGACCGCGCGGCGCTGTTCATCATTCAGGACGCCATCAAGTCAGGACGCCTTCAGCCCGGCGGCACCATTGTTGAAGGCACTGCGGGCAATACCGGCATTGGTCTGGCACTGGTCGGCAATGCCATGGGCTTTAAGACGGTGATCGTCGTTCCTGAGACGCAGACGCAGGAAAAGAAAGACATGCTGCGGCTGGCGGGTGCGCAGCTGATTGAAGTGCCTGCCCTGCCCTACAAGGACCCCAACAACTACGTGAAATATTCCGGCCGCCTCGCAGAAGAGCTGGCTGCGAAGGAACCCAAGGGCGCCATCTGGGCCAACCAGTTCGACAATGTGGCGAACCGGCAGGGGCATGTGGAAACCACGGCACCGGAAATCTGGGAACAGACCGGCGGCAAGATTGATGGATTCATTTGCGCGGTCGGCACCGGCGGCACACTGGCAGGTGTTGCCGAGGGGCTGCGCGCAAAGAAGAAAGACATCACCATCGGCATTGCCGACCCCATGGGGGCCGCACTCTACAACTACTACGCCCATGGCGAGCTGAAGTCTGAGGGCACGTCGATCACCGAGGGCATTGGCCAGGGCCGCATCACGGCAAACCTTGAAGGACTCAAAATCGACGAGCCGTTCCAGATCCCCGATGCGGAAGCCCTGCCGGTGGCATTTGACCTGCTGGAGCATGAAGGCCTGTGCCTTGGTTCTTCAAGCGGCGTCAATGTGGCGGGCGCCATCAGGCTGGCAAAGAAGATGGGACCGGGCCACACCATCGTAACCATCCTGTGTGACTACGGCACGCGCTACCAGTCCAAGATGTTCAACCCGGAATTCCTCAGGGAAAAAGGCCTGCCGGTGCCGGGTTGGCTTGATAAGTGACGCATACGGACGACCCGCAGGTTCTGGTATCGGCTGACTGGTTGCGTGACCGGCTGACGGCACCTGACGTGAAAGTGCTGGATGCCTCCTGGCACATGCCCGCCGCTGGCCGGGATGCCGCGGCGGAGTTTGCGGCGGCGCACATTCCCGGTGCCCTGTTCTTTGATATCGATGCCGTCAGCGACACCTCATCCACCCTGCCCCATATGCTGCCGGATGCGCAGCACTTTGCCGAAGCGGTGTCGGCGCTTGGCATTTCCAATTCGGACCACGTCATCGTCTATGACACGCTTGGGCTGTTCAGTGCCGCGCGGGCATGGTGGATGTTCCAGGCGATGGGCCATGACCGCGTGGCGGTGCTGGATGGCGGGCTACCGGCATGGCAGACAGCAGGCGGCGCGGTAACGGCGCAGACACCCCCGGTTACGCCTGCACAGTTCACGGCGGCACCGGTCGCGTCTCTCGTGGCGTCGCTTGATACGGTCAGAGCCGCTTCGGCCAACCGCGACAGGGTTATTATTGATGCCCGGCCCGCCCCTCGTTTTCTGGGCGAGGTGGCCGAGCCGCGTCCCGGCCTTGCCAAAGGTCACATGCCCGGCGCACGCAACATGCCGTTTGGGGGGCTAGTCACAGCCAATGGCCAGCTGCGGCCCGTTGATGAGTTGCAGTCAATCTTTTCCAATGCGGGCATCGATGCCGCCCAACCGGTCATCACGTCGTGTGGGTCCGGCGTGACCGCCGCCATCCTGTCGCTCGCTTTGGCCCGCATCGGCGCACCTGCGGGGGCGCTGTATGACGGCTCCTGGGCTGAATGGGGTGCGCGAGATGATTGTGACGTGGAAACCGGGTAAACTGTCCTCAGCTTCCGTATCTCAACCCACAAGACGGACACCACAAAGCGAACACCACAAGATCGATAATGGGCAAGAAACACACAACCACAGTCACCTTTCTTGAAATGAACGCGGAGCCGGACCTGCGGGTGCCGATGCCCGCGCGCAAGCTGGCGCTGATGCGCGCCAAGTCGCCGCCGGTGCATTTTTACCGCTATCTCTATGACGCGGTCGGGCGTGACTACATCTGGGTCAATCGCAAAGCCTTCACCGACGAACAGCTTCTCGAAGTCATCAGTGATGAGCGCGTCGAGATTTACGTGTTGTATGTGGATGGCGTCCCCGCCGGTTTCGCAGAGCTGGATTTCCGCACGTCAGGTCAGGCCGAGCTCGCCTATATGGGGCTGGTGCCTGAATATGTCGGCGGCGGCTTGGGCGAATATTTGCTGGCGCAGGCCATCGAAATCGCCTGGGGCCACGAGATCAAAAAACTCAAAGTCCAGACCTGCACCCTCGACCACCCGCGCGCGCTTGGTCTCTATCAGCGCATGGGGTTTGTGCCCTACGCGCAGACGGAAGCCGAACTGGAAGAACTCGATTAAGCGCCAATACCGCACGCACAGGATTGAAGATTTGGCCAATCAGACGGAGCGCAACAAGGAAGCCGCGATGGCCTTCTACGATCTGATGTTCAATCAGTGCAGGCCGCGCGATGCTGTGGAAGCTTATGTTGGCGATGAGTACATCCAGCACAACCCCGAGGTCGCGGATGGCAAAGAGGCCTTCATTGCCTATTTCGAGCGCATGGCAACGGAATACCCCGGTAAGAAAACCAGTTTCAAGCGGGCTGTTGCCGAGGGAAATCTCGTCGTCCTGCACTGCCATCAGGAGTGGCCAGGCAGCGACAATTATGCCGGTATCGATATCTTCCGCTTCGATGATCGCGGCAAGATCGTGGAACACTGGGATGTGCTGCAGGTCCTCCCGGAAACATCCAGGAATGACAACGGAATGTTCTAGGCGCCTAGTGCAGGATCTGGCTGAGGAACAGTTTCGTCCGGTCGCTCTGCGGATTTGAGAAGAACGCTTCGGGCTCGTTCACCTCGATGATCTCGCCTTCATCCATGAAGATGACGCGGTTGGCGACGGTGCGCGCGAAACCCATTTCGTGGGTAACGACCAGCATGGTCATGCCGTCTTCGGCCAGCGACACCATCACATCGAGCACTTCCTTGATCATCTCAGGATCAAGCGCCGAGGTGGGTTCATCAAACAGCATGATGCGCGGGTTCATGCACAGGGAGCGCGCAATGGCGACGCGTTGTTGCTGACCACCTGAAAGCTGGCCTGGATATTTGAGCGCCTGCTCAGGAATCCGCACCCGTTCCAGATATTCCATTGCCTGCTCTTCCGCCTGCTTACGCGGCATCCGGCGCACCCAGATGGGCGCAAGCGTACAATTGTCGAGCACCGTCATATGCGGGAACAGGTTGAAGTGCTGAAACACCATGCCGACCTCGCGGCGGATTTCATCCACCTTTTTGAGGTCACTGGTCATCTCGATACCATCGACGATGATCCTGCCGGACTGGTGTTCTTCGAGCCGGTTGATGCAGCGGATGAGGGTCGATTTGCCCGAGCCTGATGGGCCGCAGATAACAATGCGCTCGCCGCGATGAACGGTCAGGTCGATGTCGCGCAACACATGGAACTTGCCGAACCACTTGTTCATGCCGGTGATTTCAATCGCCTTGTCGGTGGACACCGACATGCGCGACGTATCGACGGTTCCCTTTTCCGGCAGATGGCTTCTGGGTGCGTCAGTCATTGCGGTGTCCCGTATCAAGGCGGCGTTCCATGTAGCGTGAATATTGCGACATGCCCGAGCAGATCACGAAATAGATGAAGGCCGCGAACACATAGCCGGTGACGGCGGTTTGCGGCGTGGACCATTGCGGATCAGTGAAGTTGAACTGGATGATGTTGAGCAGATCGAACAGCCCGATGACCATCACCAGTGTCGTGTCCTTGAAGAGACCGATGAAGGTGTTGACGATGCCGGGAATGACGATCTTGAGGGCCTGCGGCAGGATGACGAACACCATCATCTTCCAGTAATTGAGCCCCAGAGCCTGCGCGCCTTCATACTGCCCGCGCGGGATTGCCTGCAGGCCGCCGCGTACGACTTCCGCCATATAGGCCGACGAGAACAGCGCCACGGCGACAAGGCAACGCAGCAGCTTATCAAAGGTGATGCCCTCGGGCAGGAACAGCGGCAGCATCACGCTGGCCATGAACAGAACCGTGACCAGCGGCACACCGCGCCAGATTTCAATAAAGCCGATGCACAGCATTCGGATGATCGGCAGTTGGGAGCGGCGTCCCAGCGCCAGCAGAATGCCAAGTGGCAACGATGCGACAATGCCTGTGATTGCCACCACCAGTGTCACCAGCATGCCGCCCCAAAGGGCTGTCTCGACAGTCGGCAGTCCGAACATGCCGCCGGTCAGCAATGCGAAGGCCACGAACGGGTAGATGCCGAGCAGATAAATCACATTCAGGAATTTGTGCGGAAGCGCCGGTATCAGCAACGGGATGAGGCCCGCAACGCCCAAAGCAAACGTCCAGTCCACGCGCCAACGCTCTTCAAGCGGATAGCGGCCATAGATGAATTGCCCCATCTTGGCGTCGATGAACGGCCAGCAGGCACCCGCACCCTCGCGCAGACAGTCCTCACGTCCATCGCCGCTCCAGGTGGCGCTGAAAAAGGCCCAGTCGAGCAATGGCGGGATGGTCAGGTAAATGAGCCACGCGCCAAGCAGCGTCAGCAGCGTATTGCTGGCGGATGAGAAAAGATTGTCCTGCATCCACGCAACAATGCCTGACGTGCGGCGCGGCGGCGGCTTCGGTGCTGTGGTTTCGGTGCGCACGAATGCAGCGGTGGAGATGTCTGTCATGGCCTAGCGCTCCACCAGCTTGATGCGCGCATTGTACCAGTTCATCACAATGCTGGTGATGATGGACAGCGTCAGATAGACGGACATTGTGAGGAACAGGATTTCGACCGCCTGTCCCGTCTGGTTCAACACGGTACCGGCAAAAATCGCCACCAGATCCGGATAGGCAATGGCAACAGCCAGAGACGAGTTCTTGGTGAGATTGAGATACTGGCTCGTGAGCGGCGGAATGATGACCTGTAGCGCCTGCGGAATGACGACGAGGCGCATGGTGTGATTAGGGCGAAGGCCAAGCGCGAAGGCCGCTTCGGTCTGCCCTTTGTTTACCGACATGATTCCCGAGCGCACATTCTCGGCGATGAAGGCAGCTGTGTAGATGGAGAGTGCCAGCACCAGTGAAATGAATTCCGGGATCAAAACCATGCCGCCGCTGAAGTTGAAGCCCTTGAGGGCTGGCAGATCAAACGACAGTGGCGCGCCCATAACGGCAAACGTCAGCAACGGCGCGGCAATGATCAGCCCAAGGCTCCACCACAAGACTGGAAACGGTTGGCCGGTTTTCTCGCGCCGCTTTTTTGCCCAGCGGGCAATGCCGATAGAGCCGATGATGCCGGCGAGCGCCACAATGGCAACAAGCCCGAAACCCGTTTCGAATATCGGGCGCGGGAAATAGATGCCGCGATTATTGACGAAGATGCTGCCCATGAAATCAAGGCTTTCGCGCGGGCCGGGCACCGAGCGCAGAACGGCAAAATACCAAAAATATAGATGCAACAGCAGCGGGATGTTGCGCATGGTTTCAACATAGCCGACGCAAATCTGCCGGATCAGCCAGTTGCGCGATAGCGAGCCGACACCCACCAAAAAGCCGATGAAGGTGGCAATGACAATGCCCAGCGCTGCCACCAGCAAGGTATTCAGCAGGCCGACGAGAAACGCCCGCGCGTAGGTGGATTCTTCCGTATAGGAAATCAGTGACTGGACGATGCCGAAGCCCGCGGTCGTGTCGAGAAATCCAAAGCCTGACGCAATATTGGCGCGCTGCAGGTTTTCGACCGCGTTTGTCCACAACGCAGTGCCGACCCAGATAACGGCCACCAGCATGACGACCTGATAGACGATGCCGCGAATGCGCGGATCATTTATCAAAGACATGCGTGGCGGCGTGCCGGCGGCGGGATCAGACATGAAATTCCGGGTACTTGAAAACGGGCGCGTGCGCCGGAGCAAATGGGCCCCGGCGCGCGATCTTGTTACTGAATGGTATCAGAGCCTAGCGCACCGGAAGGGCGTATTGCAGGCCGCCATCCCTATAAAGCGCGTTTTGCCCGCGTGCCAGCCCAAGCGGTGTATCCTTGCCCAGGTTTCGCTCAAACATTTCGCCGTAATTGCCGACCGCCTTGATGGCGTTATAGGCCCAGTCATTGCCAAGCCCCATGGCCGCGCCGAACGCACCCTCAGTGCCGAGCAGACGCTTGATCTCCGGATTGTCGCTATTCTTCATCGCGTCGATATTGGCCGAGGTCACACCGAGCTCTTCAGCGGCGACCAGAACATTGAGTGTCCAGCGCACAATATCCAGCCACTGATCATCCCCCTGCCGCACGACGGGGCCAAGTGGTTCTTTCGAGATCAAGGTGTCCAGAATGATATGGGCGTCGGGCTCGGTGAGCTTCAGACGCTGGGCTGCAAGGCCCGACACGTCGGTCGTGTAGACGTCACACCGGTTGGCGTTATACGCGGCGACCACCTCGTCTGATTTCTCAAAGGCCAGCACCTTGTATTCCATACTGTTGGTCCGGAAGAAGTCAGCGACATTGAGCTCGGTTGTGGTCCCGGTATTAACACACAGGGTCACGCCGCTGAGTTCCAGCGCGTCGGTAACACCGATCTCCTTGCGGATCATCAGGCCCTGACCGTCGTAATAGGTGACGCCGGCGAAATTCATGCCCAGCGACGTATCGCGATCAAGGGTCCATGTGGTGTTGCGCGAAAGCACGTCAATCTCGCGCGACTGCAACGCTGTGAAGCGCTCCTTGGCCGACAAGGGCGTGTAGCGCACGGCCGACGCATCACCGAAGATGGCGGCAGCGATGGCATGGCACACGTCCACATCAATGCCGGTCCACTCACCGGTTGAATCCGGGTTTGAGAAGCCGGGCAGACCCAGACTGGCACCGCATTGGAGGTATCCCTTGTCCTTGACGGCAGCCAGGGTCGGGCCTGCATCGGCAGGCTGCGCGACAGCGGTTGTGATGGCGGCCAGGCTGAAGGCCAAGGCCGCAAGACCGGCGGCGGCACGTTTCGGGGCGCCAAATGCACTGGGAATCATGCGTAAAAATCCTCAAACTTTGTATCGTCTGGTGAAGCTATGGGGCAGCAGCACTATCTGCCACCCGTTTTCCAAGTGTAACATCCCGTGAGCCTGCCGCTAGAGGGCACACAATAACCGTTTTCACGGCACCAATGACCACTGAATGAGGACAAGACCGGGCATGAAGGACGAAACCAGGGCAGTTCACGCAGGCCGCGATCCCAAATCCAATCATGGGATCGTCAATCCGCCGGTCTATCACGCGTCAACAGTGCTCTATCCGACCTATGAGGACCTGAAGCACCCCAAAACCCGCGTTCAATATGGCAGGCGCGGCACACCCACTACATTCGCGCTGGAAGACGCCATCATGGCCATGGAGGGCGGTGCAGGCTGCGCCATCGTACCCTCGGGCCTTGCGGCCATCACAACTGCCCTGCTGGCGCTGTTACGCACCGGCGACAACCTGATGATGCCCGACAGCGCTTACGGCCCCACCCGCAACTTCTGCAATACCATTCTGGAGCGGATGGGCATTACCACCACATTCTACGACCCGCTCATTGGCGCCGACATCGGCAGCCTTATGACCGACCAGACCACCGTGGTGTTTGTGGAAAGCCCCGGCTCGCTGACCTTCGAGATCCAGGATATTCCAGCCATCGCCAAAGCAGCTCACGCCAAAGGGGCAAAGGTTGTGCTCGACAACACATGGGCATCGCCGCTGTTCTTCAAACCGTTTGAGCATGGCTGCGATGTCTCCATTCAGGCCGCCACCAAATACATTGTTGGCCATGCAGACACCATGCTGGGGACGATCACCGCCAACGAAGAGACCTGGCCGCTGATCCATGCCGGCCACGGCGACCTTGGACAATGCGCCGGGCCAGACGATATCTATCTGGCCCTGAGAGGGTTTCGGACCATCAGTGTACGGCTCAAGCAGCATATGCAGCAGGGGCTGGCACTGGCGAAATGGCTGGAGGCGCGCGACGAAGTCTCCCGCGTCATTCACCCAGCCCTGCCCTCGCATCCCGGCCACGACATCTGGAACCGCGATTTTCTGGGCGCCAGCGGGCTCTTCTCGGTTGTCCTGAAGCCGGTTGAGGAGAAAGCACTGGCCGCCATGCTGGACGGGTTTGAATTGTTCGGCATGGGCTATTCATGGGGCGGGTTTGAGAGCCTTGTCATTCCCGCAAACCCGCAGCGCTATCGCACGGCCACCACATGGCATGAGCCGGGCCGCCTGCTGCGCTTCCATGCGGGGCTGGAACATATCGATGATCTGATTGCTGATCTCGACAAGGGCTTTGCACGGTTGAAGGCGGCGTCTTGAAAAAACGGATGGCAAGAACCTGTTTGGCGATTTTGGCGATTGCAGCGTCAGTCATGCCTGCTCGGGCTGATGACACCTTGCTGGTCTTTGCCGCCGCCAGCACCACCAATGCCATTCACGACATTGCCGCAGCCTTTGCGGCTGACGGTTTGGGCGATGTGACGCCGGTGTTTGATGCCACGTCCCGCGCCGCGCGGCAGATTGAACAGGGTGCACCTGCCCATGTGCTTGTCTCCGCCAATGCACAATGGGCCTCGTGGCTGATTGAGTGCGGCCCCGGTGACGCGGCCACACGTCGGACTATTGCACGCAATGGTCTTGTGCTCATTGAGCCTGCCGCGAGCGAGCCGACAGACGACCTGGTGTTTAACGCAAATCATCCGGCCCTTGCGGCGCGTCGCTTTGCCATTGCCGACCCTGCCGGTGTGCCTGCAGGCGTTTATGCGCAACAGGCGCTTGAGGCTATCGGTGCATGGGAGGCTTTATCACCCCGGCTGCTGTTGGGCGACAACGTGCGCACGGTGTTGGGCTGGGTCGCCGCGGGGGCGGCGGACGCAGGCATTGTCTATGCGACGGATGCAGCAATCAGCGGCGATGTTCGTGTCCGCGCGCGCATTCCGGAGGCCAGCCATGCGCCGATCATCTATGAAGCTCTGGCGACGAAAAACGCGCCCGCGCGCGCATCGGCATTTATCGACTACCTGCAGTCGGCCAAGGCTCAAACGATTTTTGCCAAATATGGCTTTTTGCCTGCGTCGGATGCTGATGAAACAGCGCTGGCGCCGACAGCCGCCGAGTGTGGATAGGCCAGACGGATGGGCGCGATATCGGATGCAGAATGGCAAGCCTTGTGGGTCTCCGTGTCGGTGGCAGGCGTCGGCCTGCTGATCTCGATGCCATTGGCGCTGCTGACCGGCTGGGCGCTGGCCCGCTGGCAGTTCTGGGGCAAGACGGCGCTGGATATTGTCGTGCATCTGCCGCTGGTGATGCCGCCGGTTGCGCTTGGCTATCTGCTGCTGTTGGCACTGGGACCCCGCGGCCCACTGGGCGAGCCGTTGCATGACTGGTTCGGTCTGGACCTGGCCTTTTCATGGGCGGGGGCTGTGCTTGTCGCAGCCGTCAGCGGCTTTCCGCTGGCCGTGAGGGCAATCCGTATTTCAGCGGAGAATGTCGAGGAGCGGTTGTTGCAGGCAGCCCGGACCTTGGGGCAAACGCCGCTCGGCGCATTTATCAGCGTGGCCATGCCGCTGATGATCCCCGGCATCGTCGCAGGCGGGGTTCTTGCCTTTGCCCGCGCGCTTGGGGAATTTGGCGCGACAATTACGTTTGCCGCGTCCATTCCCGGCGAGACGCGGACGCTTCCATTGGCGCTGCATAGTTTTTTGCAGATGCCCGGCGGCGAGGATGCAGCCCTGCGGGTCCTCGTGCTATCCATAGGCGTGGCGGTCGCCGCTTTGGTGGCATCTGAATATCTTGTCCGCCGCAGCCAGCGCCGCTAGGGCCGAACAGGGAATTGACGAGCTGATGGATGTAAAATCAGAAATTGCCGGCAAAGTCTGGAAGATCGAAGCCCCCGCCGGGAGCGGTGTTGAAGAAGACGATCCGATCATCATTCTTGAATCCATGAAGATGGAAATACCCGTCAACGCGCCTGCTGATGGTACGGTGCTTGAAATACTGGTGGCGGAAGAAGACCTGGTCGAAGAAGGCCAGGTCGTCGCCACGCTCAAAACCTGATGTTGCCGCTCGAAGGATATTCCATGCTGATGCGCCATCTACCCGCCCTGCCCGCCGCAACCCTGTTTACGCTCGGCCTTTTTGTGGCCGCTTCAACAGCACAAGCCGCTGCGCCTGAGGCAGTAAGCGACGAACTGGATACGCCGGTCGGCAATGCAATCCATGGCCAGATGCTGGCGGGTAACCTGTGCTCCGGCTGCCATGCGCTGGATGTAGACGCTGTATCACCCAATCCGGACGCGCCGAATTTCCACCAGCTAGAACTCGCTTACCCGCCGGAATATCTGGCCGAAGGGTTTGCCGAAGGAATTGTTGTGGGGACCGATGCACATATCGGCATGCCGCAGTTCGAGCTGGCCCCAAACCAGATTGATGATCTGATCGCCTATCTGGAAACGGTTCTGCCGCCCTATACGCCCCCGGTGACGCTGATTGAGCCGACCGAGATTGAAGCTGCGGACTAGGCCCAGTCGCCTTCGCCGAACAATCGCGCAAGATACGGTGTAAGGAACAGGCCCTTGGGGTCGAGCCGCCGCCGGACCGCCTGAAAATCATCCCAATGCGGATAAAGTGGCGCAAGCTCGCGTGCGGTCAGCGTATGCAGCTTGCCCCAATGCGGCCTGCCGCCATAATTGCGGAAGATCGCCTCCACCCCATCAAACAACCGCCGATAGGGCTGCTTCGCATATTGATGAATGGAGATAGAGACACTGTCGCGGCCCTGGAACGGACTGAGCCAGATATCATCTCCTTTGATCGTGCGGTATTCCATCGGGAACAGGAAGTTGCCGCCGCGCTTGCGCATGTGTTCGGCCACTTCGCGCGCGCAATCCGGTCCGCTCTCAAGCGGCACCGAAAATTCCATCTCGTTGAAGCGGACTTCCCGGTCGCTGGGAAATGCCTGATAGGCATGGCGCACTTTGGCTTTTTCGGCAAACTCATCCGTACCGATATAGCGCGATCCCGCATTGCTGGTCAAAAAGCGTTGCAGCGGCCCGCGCAGGAATGGTGCAACGCGGCTCAGCTCACACGCAGCGACCATCGCATAATGCTCCATGCCATTGCCGGATGAAGGACGTGGCGGGCGCGCCGGTTCACTGGTCTCATTCAGGAACTTGACCAGCACATCATCCGCAAACGGAAACCAGAAAAACTCAAAATGCCGGTTGTCAGCAATGAGCTTGTCCATGTCGGCAAACACATCGCTGACCGACATGCGTCCGCCCGTCTCCTTCAACGCATAGGCTGGCGGACATTGCAGTGTGAACTCGGTGAGAATGCCAAGCGTACCAAGCGATACGCGGCCCGCATTGAAGACGTCACTGTTTTCAGCGGGCGAACACGACAGCACTTCGCCATTCGCTGTGGCGACACGGAAGGCTGCCACTTGTGAAGAGACGGAGCCCAGCGTTACGCCAGTACCATGAGTGCCGGTGGAGATGGCCCCTGCAATCGATTGACGGTTGATGTCCCCCTGATTGGCCAGTGCCAGGCCTGCTTCCAGCAATGGTGCGCCAAGATCGCTTATCTTCGTTCCCGCCTTCACCTGCGCCTGGCCCGCGGACAAATCTGTCGAGACAATACCTGCGTGGGAATCGATATTAATCAACGTGCCATCGGTGATGACGATGGGGGTGAAGGAATGCCCTGTGCCCGGGGTGCGGACCGGTCCCGCATTTGTGGTGACCGCTATCCGTATCGCATCGGTGATCTCGGCTTCACTTTGGGCGCGTACGACATTTGCAGGAGAACAGGAGAGCGCGCCGGACCAGTTGGTCCAGACGTTTTTTCCACTACGACCAGTCGTGCTTGTTTCGGCGTTCATTGCTGTGTTTGTCCGGCTTTGTAAATTAATCAATAGGCCAAGCATCGGCGAGATTGCGGCGTCATGCAATCCAAGCTCTGCACGTCGGCACAAAAAAGCCCCCCGAACGGTGTGTTCGGAGGGCTTTCAGTCTTAAGTGCTTGGGTGCGGCTTAACGCACGCCCCGGCGGCGCAATGCATCCGGGTTAAGGTTGTTCTCGTTCAGCTCGTCATAGCCGAAGTTGATTTCCCGTTCTTCGTTTTTCAGGCCCTGAACATTGTAGTAGTCGGCCTGAATGTCATAGGCGACGTCTGAATTGTTCCAGCAGGTCGGGACATCATAGTAGTTGATGATGTGACCTTCCTGGACACGCCAGAGCTGGCCGCGGCTGTCATACATGACGCCCGAGACCATGTTGTAGGTGTCCTCGTCGAAGGACATGGTGCGGCGGGTATAGATGTGCCGCTGACCTTCGCGGATCTTGCCTTCCACGGTCCACACACGGTGCAGCTCGTAGCGCAGCAGGTCCTGATTGAGGGATGCCGGCTGGAGCATCTGTTCATACGTGTTGGCGGGGTCGGCCCACTTGAAGGAGTTGTACGCAATGTACTTCTCCGACTTGCCCTGCATGTCCCAAGTGTACCGGTCAGGTGACCCGTTGAAGAGGTCAAATTGATCCGTCGTCTGACGGCCATCGGCGTAGGACTGCGGGTTGTCATAGGCAACGGTTGGCGCACGACGAACACGCTTGGTGCCCGGGTTGTACTGCCACGCGTTACGCGAGCCCTTCACCTGGTTGATGGTTTCATGCACCAGCAGCAATTCGCCGGCACGCCGCGACGGCGCGATAACGGTCTGCAGGTATTTCAGCGAAATGTTGTTCAGGCTGTCGAAGCTGGCAAGATCCGGGTTCGAATATGTGAACACCACTTCGTCATACACGGTGATGGGTGTGAAGTTGGCGTTGCCGTCCGGCGCAATCGACGCGAACTGGCGGTTCAGCTTGTAACCGCGATAGCGCAGATTGTGGTTCCAGACGAGCTCAACGGCTTCCTTGGGAATCGGGAACGGCGCGCCAAGCTTGGCATTTTCCACGCCATTACCATCAGCCACCAGATTGGCGTTGAGGGCATTTTCCTTATACGCCGCATTCACATTGTCCGGGTACGAACAATTGCGGTGTGAAGGATAGACGATCATTTTGTAGCTGGGGATGTCACCCAGCAATGCCTTGTGTGCGCCGGTCAGCTTGTCTTCATACTCGCCCATGTTTTCAGGCGTGATGGTGAAGAGCGGTGCGTCGCCCGCATACGGGTCGGCATAATAATCACCTGCGGTGTGCGCTGGTGCATTGGCCAGCGGTTCCCACGCGGGGATGCTGCCATCTGCGTTACCGGCTTTTTCGGCACCGATGGGTGTCAGAGACGCGCCCAACTTGTCGGCCTCAGCCTGGCTGACAGCGGCAAATGCCGGCGCTGCGAAAACCGCAGCAGCAAAGAGCGCTGCAGTGGCTCCTGTGCCGGTGTGAAATTTTGAACTCATCCTTGGTCCTCCTTGTAGGCCCCCAATTTTGCGGCCGACCCGCATCATGCAGGTACCCCGCGTTCTGCGGGTAGTAGAGCCACTCCTGATCTGAACTAGACCAGTCTGAGTGCGACAGACTTGTGCTGCCCCCAGTATTCCTTCTGCTGACATAGCACGTAAAGCGCGTGAATACAGATGATTAAACCGTAATGTCAAAGCCAAACCGGTGGCTAAACCTGCGGCAAAACCCCGCAAATCCGCCCATTCTGTTTAGAGCGGTTCGAAGGCACGGGCAGCATCGATACCCGCCTTTATCTGACCGTTTGTCAGCTTCGGCGTCAGCTCTTTGATTGCCTCGGCAGGGTACTTGGGAAAACCATTCTCGTTGGCCAGCACGTAATACATATAGGCCTTGACCACATCCTGCTCGACACCTTCGCCTTCTTCATAGAGCACGCCGACATTGTACTGGCTGGATGCATGCCCGCGCAGCGCAGCCTTCTCAAACCACTCAGCCGCTCTGGCGCGATCCTGCTCGACGCCAAAGCCCCAGTCATAGGCACTGCCCAGATCGCCCATCGCCCGGGCATCGCCCATCTCGGCGGCGCGGTTCAGCCAGGACAGCCCCTTGTCAAAACTATGTGAAACTGACTGCCCGTCCATATAGGCGGCCCCGATCCGGTATGCGGCACCCGCGTCGCCTGCCTCTGCGGCTTCCTCCCACACCATCAACGCTTCGGGATAAAGCCCCTTGCGGTAGAGGTCGAACCCGCCATCCTCCGTACGCGGTGCATCGCGGACGGCTTTTGCAATGGCGTCTTCATCCCCAACCGCCAGTGGACGCGCGTCAGATGCAGGCGCACTAGACGCATCCAGTGCATCAACCTGGTCCTCCGCCGCATCAATCGGCGCGGAGGTGCCCGCCGGTACAGATGTGGCCCAGAGCAGTGCCAGTGACACAGCAAAGCCCGCAGCCAGTAGCACTGTCTTGACCGGCAACTGGTCATTCCCAATCGTTTTTATGTGTGGCGCGGATTTTTTACCCATTGTCCCTGTCGTCTCCCGTAAAGAGGTGGCTTTTGCCCAAACCTCAAACCAGCACCTTATGTGCCCTGCTTTTTTAGTCTCTATCCCAGATTTAGGACCAAAGCGTGGCCGGTACAGCCCCGTCAACGCAAGTTACGCTTATGACAGGTGCCTCACGATAGTGTGTAGGGCCCGGCATGAAAGCCCGGATTTTAGGGCGATTTATGCCATCTCCGAGCCACCAGAACCGCAGGTTTTGCATCCCGGCGGGTATGTTTCAGCCCCTCTGCTGCCATCGGGTAGACCCTACATCCCCGGAGAGGCATCCCATTTGGCCTTGAGGCCGGGGATCGCCGTCATGCCGTTAACGACCTTTGGCTGAGCGCTTGGCAGCCTGTCCGACGTGTAGGCTTTAGCCGCATCGCGTGCCAGCGAATGGGGCACCTTTTCGCGGGACGCCATTGGATATTCTCAAAGAACTTCTCCCCTATTGCTCCTGCACGGTTTCCTATGCTGGAGATTACAGGAATGCCCAAAGGTTTTAGTCCGTCGGTCATCCGGCCTTTGCAATGAGGGATCAGGCTGTCTTGGTGCGACATTGAGATGTTGGCGCGCCGGGGATGGGGAAGGTGCGTACTGGCGAATTGCCGTACCCGCACCAAAGCTACGGTAGTCGACCATTCAATACACTCAGTTCTGATCTCAATGACCCGCCAGCAGGTAGTTTTAAGGTGCTGGCTTCACTCAATCGTGTTCCGCCGCTTGCCGTTTTATCTCGTTCACAGCCTCCTCGAACACACCCCACATTGCCGCAGCGATCCGCCTTAGGCTGAGTGCAGAGGCCATGACTTCCACTGGATCGCCGCCCTTGTCGATCGCTGTCGTCGCTAACCCCAGTATCTCTGCCCATCAGGTTCGATGGTGTGTTGCCGCACACCCTTAACCGCCGACCAAATCTGGGAATTGAAAGGTGATCGGACCGGCTTCGTCGATGAGAGCTGCAGCGAGGCGTCGCAATGGCACGCGATAGCCGGGCTCGTAGAAGCGCGCTGGTTCGACCTGAATGTTGGCCGCGTCAACGGCCTCGGTTGGGGTGTTGACCAGGGCGGCTTACTCCGGGTGGTCGGTGCCTGACAGGATCACCCCTCTCACTGTGGCTGGTGCGTATGGCGCAGCACCTGAGGGCTCAGAAAGTCGAGATCATTGGCATAATCTTCGTCAAGGCATGTGGTTTCAATCTGCAATGTCGCCAGATGGAATCCGAATTCATGCCGCAGTATGGCGTGAGCTTCTTTCAGGATATCCAAGGCCGCAAGTCCGTCTGCAGTGCGCAGATGGGCTGAGAAGACATGGCTTTTTGAAGTTAGGGTCCACGCGTGGACGTGGTGAACATCGCTGACGGTATGGAGCGCTTCGAGGCGGGCCACGACCTTGCCGAGATCAATGCCTTCGGGCGCACCTTCCATCAGTATCTTCGTTGCGTCACGCATGATGCCCCACGAGGCGTAGAGGAGAATAAGCCCGAACGCCATGCCCAGTATGGGATCAATGGCGAGGAAACCGGTGAGCTCGATAACAACTGCCGTCACGACAATCAGGATGCTGCCGACAAATGTCTGCATGATGTGCCAGAAGGCTCCCTGCATATTGAGATCCCCCTTTTGGCCCGCATAAAGCAGCCTCAGTGAGATCACCTCCGTGACAATGCCGCCCGCCGCCGCCAGCAACATAGGTGTGGTGGGCAGGTCGATTGGGCTTTGCAGACGCATGGCACCCATAACAAGAACCAGAATTGCCATCACGAGCAAAAACGCGCCATTCCATAGCGCGCCGACGATCTCTGCTCGACCGGAGCCAAAGGTGCGGGTTTCATCTGCGGGGCGACGGGCAATGCGAGCCGCTACGAGCGCAAGAAGCACACCGCCGACCGCTGAAAATGTGTGAAATGCATCTGACATCACAGCGACAGACCCGGTGTAGATCCCAATCGCGAGTTCAATAATAAAATAGAGGCCCGTCAGCCATGCAGATATTTTGAGGGCGCGTGTGTTCGCGCCCATCTGCGCCATGTTGTGCCCGCCATGTACGCTCATCTTTTCATCTCCTTGAGACATCCCGGTGACCCGCGGAGTTGGCCTTTGAACATCCGCTTATGGGCGCCGAAAAAGGTTCCACAGAAAAACTGTGCACCCACCATGGACCTTCCAGTAACTGGAAGGTCCATGGTGGGTTGTGAGATGAGGAAAACGGTTTTTCACCTCACTCAAAATTCACGCTGGCAGGGAAACCTGGCGGCTCATCGCATATTCTGAAGGGAGAAAGATAATGTCTGATCCACGTAGCGTATCGAATCCCACCATCCCGACTGTAGGGCACGCATTGTCACTGTTTTTGCTGGTGAGCTATTTGCTCTGTACTGGCCTCGGTCTGCTGGTACCCGGCGAGGCGCGCATGTATGAGGCCTGGGCGCCATTGCTTCCGGGCTTTGAGTGGCTGACACCGACCGGCTTCATCTTCGGTGCCATCGGCGCGTATGCATATGGGTGGTACATCGCACTTGCCTTCGTGCCGATTTATCGCTTTTTCGACCGCCGGAGCTAATACGAAGACAGCGACCGGACCCGTGCATAGGCTTCGCCATATGTACCGGTCCGGTCTGCTACTGGCGGCGACGCAGCTGGCAGGATTTTGAATTGTGACGAATATGAATCAGAAAAAATGGCGCGCCCGGCAGGACTCGAACCTGCAACCTACGGCTTAGAAGGCCGTTGCTCTATCCGGTTGAGCTACGGGCGCGTGCCGGGGACTTCACTGAGAGGGCGGTGTGCGCCGTCAGTGGGTCCAGTTGCCGTCTATTCTGCCTGAGCGGAAATTGTCCGAATAGGTCTTCGGGCGTGCGGCGCGCGGCTGCGGCTCGAACACCTGGTAGGGAATTTTGTTCTTCTCGGCATAGGCCACAGCTTCGTCTTTGCTGGCGAAGCGCAGCTGGATCTGGGCCTGCATGTCGCCGGAGCCGGTCCAGCCCATCAGCGGATCGATTTCGCGGGCAGCTTCCGGCTCATATTCAAGCAGCCACAGATGCGTCTTTGCCGTACCTGACTGCATGGCCGTTTTCGCCGGTTGATAAATGCGCGCCACCATTCCGCCGCACTCCCTCTTATCCGTGTTGTCGCTTGTGCCCCACTCCTTGCGGGAAGCCCCCCGGTGTATCACCGCAAAAGCCATCCACTGCAACTCAAATGAACATGGTCACGATGAGGATTTCACCGCCCGTATCATATCTGAAAGGCTATCGATCAGCTCACTCTCGACCGACATCGGCGGGCCTTTGAGCTCCGGCGCGCGGCGGCCGATCGCTTCGGCGATCTCCGGCGGCTGTGACGCGATCTGCTGCAGGCCGATGGCCAGGGCACAGCCGCGCAGCAGCAACTTGCGCCCGGACCCGTCCGGCAGGGCTGCGCCGCTGTCAATTGCCGTGCCGGCCGTCTCCAGCCTGCCCTTGATATAGCTCTTGAATTCGACGACCGCCTCGATGCCCGCGCCGGGTTCAAGCTGGCTGTGCAGCAGGCCCATCAGCGACAGCAACCCGTTTTGAACAAGCAGCCCGCGGGCGATGACGGCGGCGACGTTTCCCACATCGCGCGCCGCCTTGGGCAGACCGGCTTCAATGGTGGCGAAACAGGCCTCCAGCTTGCGGGTCAGCACTGCCAGAAACAGCGCCTCCTTGCTGGGGAAATAAAGATAGACCGTGCCTTTTGCGAGGCCCGCCCGCCGGGCGATCTCAAGCATTGTGATGTCGTGATAGGACGCCTCGACCATCGCAGCCTCTGCCGCGTCAACCAATCCACGCGCACGGGCCCGCTTATCAGCCGGTGCGCGCGCTTTGCGGGCACTGGTGCGGGTATCGCCGGATTTAAGTTTGTGGCCCCTCAGGACATTCACGACAGCAGCCTTTCAAGCTGATTTGGGAATCACCATGCAATCATTGATTTAACAATATGACCCACGGTTGGCCCCTCCAAGCACGCAAACCGCCGCAGCGCCGCAATTTGGCGGTGCATGTGGCCTCAATGGCACGCATAACCCCTTGAAATAATGAGGAAATATTGGAGAAATTGGTCGGGGCAAGAGGATTCGAACCTCTGACCCCCTGCTCCCAAAGCAGGTGCGCTACCGGGCTGCGCCATGCCCCGACCGGGGGCGCGGGTGATGGTCCTCATGAGGTCCAGCATCGCCGCGCGGCGGGACATTGGCGCAACGCGTCCAATGCTGCAAGCCTGCACCGGGCAAATCAGCGTTTCTTATGACTCGCCATCAGCTTGAAGACGCCTGTCGCGTGCTGGATTGCCCTGCCGCCGACATAGATATTCGCCTCCACAAAGGCGACCGAGCGTGTGGCGCGGGTGACGGTGGCGGTGCCCTCCACCCAGTCGCCCACCTTGGCAATTGAGAGAAAATCCGCATTGAGGCGAATGGTCAGCGCGACCGTATCCGTTTCCCGCCATACGGCTGTGCCCATCAGCCCGTCGGCAAACGCTGTCACCAGCCCGCCATGCACAATGCCCATGCCGTTGCAGTGCTGGTGCGCTGCGCGAAAGCCGTGGAAGAAGGCGCCGTCATCATCAATGCGATGAAAGAACGGCCCGTTATGGGTCGTGAACGGCCCGCGATTGGTACTCTCGACGAAGCCCTCGGGCGGCTTTGGCGCTGCGGCCTCAGCCGTATCGGTTTTGTCTGTATTGCTCATGGACCCGGAGGTAACGCACCAAACGCGCCCTGTCATCCCCAGGCAAATGCGGGTGCGGCTATTCGGCGGCGGCCGGTGGCGCATCCTCAAAGACGGAATGGCGCACAAGATCGCCCGTCGTGATGCCAAGCCTGCGTGCCGTGCCGGCATTCACTTCCAGCACGGCGGACACGGGATAGCGCGATGAAATAATCGCCTCTGAAAACGGCACGGTGTTTTCGGCGATGTGGGCAATGCGTCCGGTGCGGATGATGAAGATCATGTCCAGCGGCAGCGGGGTATTGCGCATCCACATGGTGATGACGCGGCTGTCCTCAAAATCAAACAACATGCCGCTATCCTCGGCGAGATCCTCGCGGAACATCAGGCCACGGCGGCGCTCATCTTCAGTCTCAGCAAATTCAATGTTGAAAATCTGATCGCCGCTTGCGGTCTCGATGACGAGACGCTCGGTTGTGCGCGGCCCTTCGGGCTCTGCGCAGGCGGCAAGCGTGGCGAGCATCATCGCCAGCACTGCAGTCGTAATCCATCGCAGCATATGCTGCGTCCTGTTTACCGCAGGCGATGACACGGGTCTGCTTACTCCGACAACGCGATACTGGCGACCATCAGGCCCTTGTCACCTTCACCGAAGCGCACGCACACCTGCTGACCCTGACGCAACTCACGGATGCCTGCCTCGCGCAGGGTTTCCATATGCACGAAGATATCCGGCGTGCCGTCGCCACGGGTGACAAAGCCATATCCCTTGGCGCGGTTGAACCATTTGACCGTGGCTATTTCCTGATCACCGACCGCTTCAACGCGCGGGGCGCGGGACTGGCCTTCAGGTTCCTGCGCGGTAACCTGCGTATCCTTGGCGGTGCTCTCGTCCACATCAAGCACACGCAAAGCCTGAATGCCCTTGGCACGCTTGACCGCCTCGCACTCGACAGTCGCGCCTTCGCGCGCCGCGTCGAGCCCTGCCTGTTTGAGACACGACATATGCAACAGCACATCCGCAGAACCATCCTGCGGAACGATGAAGCCATAGCCTTTGGTTGTGTCAAACCACTTGACGACGCCCGTCACCCGAAATGCAGGTTCCGCGTCGGCTGCAGTATCTCCCTGACCGTGAAGGTGGGAATCGACCTGCGTTTCTACTTGCGTTTCCGCCACTATGTCCCCCGGCGTGGTCGCTGTTCTTTTGCAGTCTTTTTATCGTTTGGCGCAGCGCTTTGTGCGTCTGGACAAACAGTTAAGTGACGCAAGGTAACACACTCAAAAAGTGGGGAGAAGCAAGAAGCGCAATTTCCAGCAACGTAAAGATGTATTTTTTCCTGACTACTCGTCAGTTGACCGATGGAAATCTTTGGTAATTTTCGCGGTTGTGCTGGTCAACTTGCATCCGGCCCATTATCTAAAGACTCAATATTGGGTTGGGGTGAAACGGGAGCTCTCTGGGAAAATAATGCTGCGCGGTCTTCTTTTAGCGTTGGGACTCTTCGCGCTGTGGTTGCTTTTGTCAGGCATCTACACACCGCTGCTCATTGGCCTGGGCGCGGCATCCGCCATTTTTGCCACTTTGTTGCTGGCGCGCATGGATGTGCTTGATTCCGAAGCACTGCCATTGCAAATGCGTTTCGGTACGCTGCGCTACTGGGCCTGGCTGCAGGGTGAAATCATCAAAGCCAATTTTGCTGTGACGCGGATTCTGCTTGCACCCAAAATGGCAATTACGCCATCAGTCATCCGAGTGACACCTTGTCAGAAGACGGATATCGGCCGCGTGACCTATGCAAACTCCATCACCCTGACGCCAGGCACAGTGACGATTGATGCGGATGGGGGTGAATTCGTTGTCCATGCGCTGGACGAATCCTTCGCCGATCTTGCAGCCCTCGATGACATGAACACGCGCGTCAGCGCCATTGAGGAGCGTTAGGGGCGGATGATGTTCTTTGCCGCCGGCCTTGCCCTGCTTGCCGCCATGATGCTGATGCTTGTACGCCTGTTTTTGGGCCCGAGCCTTTATGACCGTGTGCTGGCATTGAACGCGTTCGGCACCAAGACAGTGTTGCTGATCGGTGTTGTCGGGTTTGTCACCGACCGGCCGGACTTCATGGATATCGCGCTGCTCTATGCGTTGATCAATTTCGTCAGCACCATCGCAATCCTCAAATTTTTCCGCTACCGCGCCCTTGGCGACATTACCGAAGGGGCAAGCTCGGCGGACCATGCCGACATTGTGGGGCTGGAAAAACCAAACCCGCAGCGGGAGCCGGGGCAATGATTGATCTGGTGCGCGATTTCGTGACCGCCGGGCTGCTTGCCGGAGGCTGTTTCTTCCTGCTGATCGGTTCGATCGGTGTTCTGCGGCTGCCGGATTTTTACACCCGCATGCATGCTGCCGGCATCACCGATACGCTGGGTGCGGAGCTTATGTTGCTGGCGATGATGGTGCAGGCCGGTTTCTCATTCGTCACCATCAAGCTCATCGCAATCGGGTTCTTCATGTTCTTTACCAGCCCTGCCTCCACTCACGCGGTTGCCAATGCGGCATGGACGGCGGGCCTCCGCCCGCTGCTTGGCCGCGACCTGCAAAAAGGTGATTCCGGCAGTCCTGAGCGCGACCTTGAAGATGAGGTGCGCTGATCATGGCGGCTCTCATCATAGATCTGGTATTGTTCACTTTGCTGGTAGTCGTCGCGATTCAGATCGTGCGCCTCAATCATCTGTTCGTCGTCACCATGCTGTCCGGCGTCTTCAGCCTTTTGACTGCTAGCCTCTTGGTGACGCTGGACGCGCCTGACGTGGCATTTACCGAAGCCGCGGTGGGTGCCGGCATCTCAACCGTGCTGATGCTCGGCACTCTGGCGCTCACCGCGCAACGGCAAAAACCCATCAAGGGCGCACAAACCATTCCCCTGCTCGTGGTCATTACGACAGGCATGGCGCTGATCTATGCGACCCTTGATATGCCGGCCTTCGGTGATCCGACGGCACCGGTGCATACCCATGTGGTGCCCTATTACATTGAGAACACGCCGCACGACATCGACGTGCCCAATCTTGTGACAGCGATCCTCGCCAGCTATCGCGGCTTTGACACGCTCGGCGAAGTGGTCGTGGTGTTCATGGCCGGTGTCGGCGTGATGGCGCTGCTTGGCCACAAGCGCAAGCAGACACCCGCGACACCACCGGCACCCAGATCAGCCACGCGCAAGGAGGACGACGCATCATGAACCACCATATCGTCCTTCGCGTCATCACCAAAATCCTCATCGGACCAATCATTCTGTTCGGTCTCTATGTGCAGTTCCACGGTGACTTCGGCGCCGGTGGCGGCTTTCAGGCCGGCGTCATTGTTGCTGTCGGCTTCATTCTCTATGCGCTGATCTTCGGCCTCAGCACGACGCAGAAAGTGATGCCCTTATGGGTGGTGCGGACAGCCGCATGCCTTGGGGTGTTGACCTATGCCGGTGTCGGCGTCGCAGCCCTGCTGCTGGGCGGCAATTTTCTGGACTACAACATGCTTTCAGGTGACCCCACCCATGGTTCGCACGGCCAACATCTCGGCATTTTGCTGATCGAGGGCGGCGTCGGCCTGACGGTGGCCAGCGTCATGGTGCTGGTGTTTTACGGCTTTGCCGATGCCGCCGGCGCCATTGGCGAGGGGGATTGGTAAGCAATGGAAGCTTCGCCATTCATTGAGTTCGTTCTCGGCCGCTACAATTACTGGCTCGTCATCATCCTGATGATGGTCGGCATGTATGTGGTGGTCTCGCGCGGCAACCTTGTAAAGAAGCTGGTCGGCCTGAACATGTTTCAGGTGTCGGTCTTCCTGTTCTACATCTCCGTGGGCAAGGTCGACGGCGGCACCGCGCCAATCTTTGTCGAGGGCCAGGACCTGGTGTTCTCCAACCCCCTGCCCCATGTGCTGATCCTCACGGCGATTGTCGTCGGCGTGGCAACGCTTGCGGTGGGGCTCAGTCTCGTCATCCGCATTCAGGCAGCCTACGGCACCGTTGAAGAAGACGAAGTGCAGGCAGCTGACGCGGGCCGCGATGCAAGTCCGCGCGCAGGCGGGGTCAGCGGCAATACACCAGACCCCGACGGGAGCACCGCATAATGTCAGGGGCATGGTTTGATTTCGTAATGCAGCATCTCCCGGCGCTGCAGGTGGTGGTGCCGATGCTCGCCGCCCCGATCTGCCTGATGCTGACGCGCGGTACGCTGGCAGGTGCACTGGCACTGATAACCGCCATTGTCTGTTTCCTGATGGCGGTACTGCTTTTGCAGCAGGTGATCGAGACCGGGCCGATTTCCTATCACCTCGGCGGCTGGCCGCCGCCCTTCGGCATCGAATACCGCGTCGATGCCATGAACGCCTTCGTGCTGGTAATCGTCGCCGCCACGAGTGCGCTGGTGCTGCCCTTCGCCAGAAAATCAGTGCGCGCGGAAATCGAGCCATCGAAGCAGGCGCTGTTCTACACGGTGTTCACGCTGTGCCTGTGTGGCCTTCTGGGCGTGACCATCACCGGCGACGCCTTCAACATCTTCGTGTTCCTGGAAATCTCCTCGCTCTCAACCTACGTGCTCGTCTCCATGGGCGCACGGCGCGATCGGCGGGCGTTGACGGCCAGTTACACCTATCTCGTGATGGGGACGATCGGTGCGACGTTCTATGTGATTGGCTTGGGCCTGCTCTATCAGGCAACCGGCACACTCAACCTTGAAGACCTGGCTGTGCGGTTGCAGCCGCTTGGCGAACTCACAAGCGTGCGCGCAGGCTTTGCCTTCATCATGGTCGGGCTGGCGCTGAAGCTTGCCATGTTCCCGGTCCATGCGTGGCTACCCAACGCCTACACATATGCACCGTCGGTCGTCAGCATTTTCCTCGCGGCAACCTCCACGAAGGTCGCCGTCTATGTGTTCCTGCGGTTCATGTTCACGGTGTTCGGTGTCGATTTCCCGGTTGTCGAACTCTCGCTCTCGACGGTGTTTGTGCCGTTGGCGCTGATCGCGATGTTCGTGGCCTCAGCCGTCGCCGTCTTCCAGACCGACTTTAAACGCCTGCTCGCTTACTCGTCGATCGCGCAGATCGGCTACATGATCCTCGGCTTCTCCATGGCCAGCGTCACCGGGCTGACGGCGACCATGGTGCATCTGTTCAATCATGCCGCCATGAAGGGCGTGCTGTTCATGGTGGCGGGCGCCGTCGTCTATCGCGTCGGCTCAAGCTCGGTTGCAAGCTTTGCAGGCCTTGGCCGCCAGATGCCATGGACCATGGGGGCGATGGTCATCGGTGGCCTGTCGCTGATCGGCGTGCCGCTGACCGTCGGCTTTATTTCCAAATGGTATCTGGTGCTCGGTGCGCTTGAGACCGGAAGCTGGATCATTGCCTTCGCCATCGTTGCAAGCTCGCTGATCGCCATCATCTATGTCTGGCGCGTCATCGAAATGGCCTATCTCACACCCGCACCCGCCGGACAAAAACCGGTCAGCGAGGCACCGCTTTCCATGTTGTTGCCCATGTGGACGCTGGCACTTGTGTGCCTCTATTTCGGCATCAATGCGGAGCTGACGGCCAGCATCGGCCATACGGTTGCGCAGTCGCTTCTCAATGGCGACATGGCCGTGCCCTCAGTTGAAGGGCTGGTCCAATGACAATGCTCACCTCGATCCTGACACCGCTTGGTATCGGCTTTGATACGTGGCTGCTGATCGCAATCCTGCTACCAATGGCGGGCTCGATCCTCATCCTGCTTGCGGACCGTTCCCCGAACCTGCGCGAAGCCATCACGCTGA
>Ga0307929_1000512_pt1 | contig 37152 bp, 27 predicted proteins | sample AceLakmetage1330_FD_203160 | JGI IMG/M metagenome (GOLD analysis project Ga0307929, IMG submission 203160) | Saline water microbial communities from Ace Lake, Antarctica - #1330 | ecosystem: Environmental > Aquatic > Non-marine Saline and Alkaline > Saline | place: Antarctica: Ace Lake... | reverse complement strand
CTCCCTCGTCAACCTTGCCGAGAACTACTTCGAACTATTCGACGTGATGGTCTTTGAGGACGAATACCACCTATTGCGGGTACTGGAGTCAAGTACATACCCCCTTTGATCACTAGCCGTTTTCTTAGTATTTTCACTCCTTGGTCAATTGAATATTAGGGAGGGTGCGCTCAAGTTTCACCGTAGCCTTGCGCGCCAGCGCGTGGATTCTCCGCTCTGTGAGGCAATGGTCATCCACCGGCTAGCGCCGGAGGCTACACCTCGGAGATGTGTGCCTACTTGCCATTCTCTCGTTTCCGCCTTGTATTATTCGGACTTCGGCGAGCTCAGTCGCGGCGCGAAGGTACGACGCCGGGAATTGAGCGGCCAAAAATCATTTTTTTACGCATCACGCTTCGCCCTAACCCCCTACCCGTGCACCTTATGCCGAAGCCTATATTCGGACGCAGGAATTTCCATAGCGTGCGAAAAGCGGCGCGAGAAATAGAGCGGATCCTCAAAGCTCAACGCATCTGCGATCTCCGCAACCGTCAAATCTGTTTCCACAAGCAGCCGACACGCCTCCCGCATTCTCAGGTTCATCACGTAACGCGCCGGCGGCGTATGCACATACCGCTCCCAGTAACGCCGGAAAGTTGACGGTGATAATCCGTGCGCTTGAGCCAGAGCATCAAAGTCGTGATGATCCAAGTAGTGCACTCGCACATATTCGCGAATCTCGCGAATTACGGACTCGTCACGCCCCATGGGCGGACGATTCTCCCCTAGGCGACTTTCAACAATCAACAATTCACAAGCGCGATCGATACGATCCGCCATGCCTTCCACATGAGGTGTCTCCAACAGCCTCAACAGGCGCCCCACCTGCTCCCTCATCGGCATTGCGCGGCGTACGTTCCAGAGCGGCTTACGCAGAAGCGCCAAGTTTCGCCTGCACAGTTCATCCAATTGGTCCGCTGAATAGATAAGCGATAGCTCCTCCCACGTCTCCCAGTGTCCGCTGGGGCCATAATCCATCAATTCCCCCGGCCACTGAATAAAGACGCACGGAGCCTTAACAACCGTCATTTCGCCGCGGAATCTAAACGTGCCACCACCAGATAAAATGAAAGAGAAATTGAACGTCTCAAAAGCGCGACACTCATGCTGCGTCTTTAACCCGTTATAGGAGAGAGACTCCAACGACAACCCAGATGGTAACCGACGCGGAAACGGAGCCATGTGAATGAAAATATCGTCCATGTGTTAGAGCATAATATCCATTGTAATTAAGTCAACGTAAACCTAAATTGACAAGAATTAGCATCCGCAATGGTTTGCGGAGAAATATTGGCAGAGACGTCGACAACCACAGACTGAGGACAAATACACCCATGGCAACCAGTAAAAAAACGAAAACAAACAGCAAAGCAAAACCCGCTAAACGCAAGTCAGCGCTTGTCGTCTGGGGCGGATGGGATGGACACACGCCAAAAGAATGCGCCGACGTGGTCGCGCCATGGCTTAAATCTAAAGGCTATCGGGTTGTGATGTCGGACACACTTGATATCTACACCAACAAACGTAAAATGCGGGCCTTCGATCTAATCGTGCCAATCTGGACCATGGGCGAAATCTCAGGCGAACAGTGGCAGGGCCTACACGATGCCGTACTGAACGGAGCCGCTGTGGCGGGATGGCACGGCGGAATGTGCGATTCCTTCCGGAATAATACGGGATACCAATTCATGACTGGCGGACAGTGGGTTTCCCATCCCGGAGGCATCATCCGCTACAAGGTGAACATCAGCAACGACAAGGACCCCATCACGCGAGGACTCAAGGATTTCTGGATGAAGTCGGAGCAGTACTACATGCATACCGACCCCGGCAACGAAGTTCTGGTCACCACAACCTTCAATGGACGTCACGGCGACAGCCCGTGGATCAAGGGCACTGTCATGCCGGTTGTCTGGAAGCGAAAATACGGCACGTCACGCATCTTCTACTCCTCTCTCGGGCACGTCGCCGATGAGTTCAAGGTGCCAGAAGTGTTTGAGATCGTGAAACGCGGCATCATGTGGGCCATGGGCGAGAAAATTGTTCCGGAATATCAGTCATAGGTGTAGTACCAGATTGCATCTGGTATCCCGGGCCTCCGGCCCGCCCTACGGACGGGCGGGCAGGCAAGCAAGAATACGCCATACAATGACACGCTACATGAAAAAGAAACAAACTCCATTGGAGATATGAATCATGAAGAAGACGAATGTTGCAATTGTCGGGTGCGGAAATATTAGCGAGATCTACTTTCAGAATCTCTGCACCATCTTTGAGAACATCAACGTAAAATCCTGTGCGGATCTAGATCCTGAACGCATAGCTGCTAAAATTGAGAAGTATCCCGAAGTCCAGGTGGGGACGCTGGAAGAGATTCTGGCTGATCCCGAGATCGAGATCATCGTCAACCTAACCACACCGCAAGGCCACTTCCCCGTCGCGATGCAAGCCGTCGAGGCCGGCAAGAGCGTCCACAATGAGAAACCGATCGTGTTGACACGCGACGAGGGAAGACAGCTTCTCGCCGCTGCAGCTGCCAAAGGCGTCCGCGTCGGCGGTGCGCCAGACACATTCATGGGCGGCGGCATTCAAACCTGTCGCAAGCTCATCGACGACGGATGGATCGGCGACCCCATCGGCGCTCAGGCCTTCATGCTCTGCCACGGCCACGAGAGCTGGCACCCGGATCCCGAGTTCTACTACAAAGTCGGCGGCGGCCCCATGTTTGACATGGGGCCCTACTATCTGACGGCACTGGTCTCCCTGCTCGGTCCCGTTAAGCAGGTCTCAGGCTCCACGCGAATCACCTTCCCGCAACGGACGATCACGAGCGAAAAGAAGTACGGCCAGAAAGTTGACGTGGACGTGCCGACGCACGTTACCGGCATCATGGACTTTGCAAGCGGCGCCATTGGAACGATCACGACCAGCTTTGACGTCTGGGCTGCAAACGTGCCATGCATCGAGATCTTCGGAACCGAGGGCTCATTGAGCGTGCCCGATCCGAATGGGTTCGGTGGCGTACCGAAGATTAAGCGCATGGGAGCCGCTGAGTGGAGCGATCTCCCCCTGACGCACGGCTATGCCGAGAACGCCCGCGGGATTGGTCCAGCCGATATGGCTGCTGCCATCGCCGCCGGTCGCCCACATCGCGCCAATGGCGAGCTCGCCTACCACGTGCTCGACATCATGCACGCCATCCATGATTCATCTGATCAGGGGCAGCGCATCGCGTTGGAAAGCACCTGCAAACGTCCGGCCCCATTGCCGACCGGACTGCTAAAGGGAATGTTAGATTAGAGGAGTTGTGAGGCGGGGCGGGGCGCCCCACCTCCAGAACCCCGAACAATACATAATTTTCAATAATGGAGCCGGGGGGCCCTCCCCCCGTGTATCGAAGAAAAACAATCGTATAGGTCATAAACACCACCGATTCATACCCCTAGAGAAGGACACGGAGAAAACGATGTCAAACAAACCCAGAGTAGTACTCGTAGGCTGCGGCGGCATTGCCGGCGCATGGTTGGGGACAGCCCCCGTCAAGAAACAGGTTGATATTATCGGGCTCGTCGATATGCGGGAAGCCGCCGCTACGGAGCGGGCCGAAGCATTCGGTCTGCCCAACGCAGCCACAGGCAGCAACTTGGCAGCGATGCTGAAGCAAGTCCAACCAGATGCCGTATTCGACTGCACCATCCCCGAAGCGCATTGCGAAGTAACTCTCACCGCACTACGGCACGGCTGTCATGTTATGGGCGAAAAACCCATGGCGGATACCATGCCAAATGCGCGCAAGATGCTGCGGGCTGCAGAGAAGGCAGGGAAGCTCTATGCCGTCATGCAAAACCGCCGCTATCAGCCCGAGATCCGCCGACTGCGGCGTTTCCTGGATTCCGGTGCCATCGGCAATGTGACCACGGTTCATAGCAATTTCTTTATCGGCGCCCACTTCGGGGGCTTCCGTGATGAAATGCAGCATGTGTTAATTCTAGATATGGCGATTCACTCCTTCGATCAGGCACGCCTGATCACGGGTCAGGATGCTGAGGCCGTCTACTGTCACGAATGGAATCCGGCAGGCTCGTGGTACAAGCACGGCGCATCCGCGGTCGCCACATTTGAGATGACAGATGATGTCGTTTACACCTACCAGGGAAGCTGGTGCAGCGAAGGCTGCAACACCTCCTGGGAATGTGACTGGCACATCATCGGCGAGAAGGGCTCCGTTCTCTGGGACGGAGGCGATAGTTTCAAGTGCGAAGTCCCTCAGGGGAAGACCGGCGCAATTCGGAAGCAGCGAGAACGCCAGATTCCAAAGGGCTGCCCAAAGCACTTAACAGGAGGACATGCCGGGGCCATCGCCGAGTTCGTCGCCTGCCTGCGCAACGGTGGCATCCCGGAAACCATCTGCACGGACAACATCAAAAGCCTGGCAATGGTTCACTCAGCCGTGCGCAGTGCCGACCAGAAACGACGCGTCAAAATCACGCTTTAGAAATCATCCGAACAGGATCTAGATAGTCACAGAAAATATCAGGAGATACCCCATGACCAATGAAGCAAAAGCCCACACACCCGACATCCGCATTGGAACTCTCGTCAGCGCAGGTATGAAATCACCAGATTACATCAACCAAATTCTTCCTCACGGATTTGAGTCTTTCAGTCTGACCTTCTGGCAGACCTGCGAAGGCATCAACTTCAAAAAACTCGCGAAGGAAGTGAATGCGGTACTCGAAGGCAGCAATGCCGTCATCTCATCACTCGCCATTTTCGGCAATCCGCTTGAGTCAGAAGCCACCGACAAAGAGACGCTCAAAGGTTGGCGGCAGTGCATCGACAATGCGCATCTGTTCGGTTGCGATATCGTCGCTGGCTTCACGGGGCGCCTGCGCGGAAAGCGTATTGACGAGAGTATGAAGACCTTCAAGAAGGTCTGGACACCTCTAGCAAAGCGAGCAGCCGACAAAGGCGTTCGCATCGCGTTTGAAAACTGTGACATGGGCGGCACGTGGGACTCCGGCGACTGGAATATCGCGCACAACCCCACTGCCTGGGAAATGATGTTCGATGCCGTTCCCGCCGATAACATGGGGCTGGAGTGGGAGCCTTGCCATCAAATGGTCAGCCTGATCGACCCCATGCCACAGCTTCGCGAATGGACAGGAAAGATCTTCCATGTACACGGAAAGGACGCCACCATCCACTGGGATGTGGTTCGAAAGTACGGCGTCCATTCATCCATGCATGGTGACATTGCTCTACCCGGCCAGGCGCAGGCCGTGCCGCCGTTTGCCTACCACCGCACCCCCGGTTTCGGAGACAGCAACTGGACCGACATCATTTCAGCATTGCGTCAGGCAGGATTTCAAGGCAGCATTGATATTGAGGGTTGGCACGATCCGGTCATGAACGGCGAACGCGAGATGACGGGGCAGGTACAAGCGTTGAATTATCTCAAGGATTGCCGGGGGAATTACGTGTCGAACCCGGTGGTGTAAGCTTTCTATATACCCACAAGTAGGGTTGGACAAGTTGGCGAGAGAATCCGCAGTGGGTGAAACGAGGATGGTGATGAATTCCTCTTCGTCTTTACCATAATCTTTGCCTTAATCTGCGCAGAAAAAGACGAGGGTAAAGATTGCAGAATCGTCAGAAAAATGGAGAAGTTTCCAACCAAAGGTATAGTCAAAAAAAAAGGAGATGGCAATGAATCGAAAACTACGCATGGGAATGGTTGGCGGAGGCCCGGGTGCCTTTATTGGTGATGTACATCGCAAGGCCGCGCGTATGGATGGCGGCATTGAGCTGGTGGCTGGCGCGTTCGACATCAATCCTCGCAAGAGCAAGGAGATGGGCCGTGAGCAGTGCATCGACCCAAAGCGTGCCTATAATGACTACCCGTCGATGATTGCCGGCGAGCTGGCCCTGCCGGAGGACAAGCGTATTGATTTCGTTTCCATCACCGTACCGAATAACTGGCACTTCCCCATTGCTCGGGACTTTCTACAGGCAGGTTTCCATGTTATGTGCGAGAAGCCGATGACCATGACGGTCGAAGAGGCGCTCGAACTGGAAAAGATCGTCAAGGAAACGAAGAACGTCTTCGGCCTGATGCATAACTACACCGGCTACCCCATGGTGAAGCTTGCCCGCGACATGGTGCGACAAGGCGACTTGGGTAAGATCTACAAGATCGTCGTACAGTACCCGCAGGGTTGGTTGGTTCGCCCAATTGAGCGGGAGGGTCAGAAACAGGCCTCGTGGCGCACCGATCCGAAGCAGAGCGGTGCGGCAGGCTGCATGGGTGACATTGGTACGCATGCCGAGAACCTGGCTGAATACATTACCGGCCTAAAACTGAAAGAGATCTGCGCGGAGCTAACCACCTTCATCAAAGGACGCAAACTTGAAGACGACGGCAACTGCCTCCTACGTTTCAACAAGGGCGCCAAAGGCATCCTGCATGCCAGCCAAGTGGCAATTGGTGAAGAAAACAATCTTGCCATCTGGGTCTATGGTGAAAACCGAAGCCTGGAATGGCACCAGGAGCATCCGAACTATCTCTATGTGAACCAGATCGACGGACCACAGGAAGTCTGGAAACGGGGCAACGACTATGTTGCAGCAAAGAGCGCTGCGGCAGGGCGTAATACGCGCTTGCCAGCCGGTCACCCCGAAGCGTTTCTCGAAGCCTTCGCAAACAACTACTGCAACTTTTCCGATACCATACGTGCAAAAATTGAGCGCAAAAAAGCAGATCCGCTGGCACTCGATTTCCCGGGCGTAAAGGACGGGATACTCGGCATGCAGTTCATCGACGCCGTAGTTAAGAGCAAGGGCCTCTGGGTTAAAATTAAATAAAGGAGATTTACAATGGCACGACCCGTAACACTATTCACAGGACAATGGGCAGATCTGAAGCTGGAAGAGGTAGCCAAGATGGCTGCCGACTGGGGTTATGATGGACTCGAACTCGCGTGCTGGGGCGATCATTTTGACCCGGCACTTGGAGCAAGAAGCAAGCGCTACTGTGACGACCGCCACGCTCTGCTTGAGAAGTACGGCCTCAAGTGCTGGTCAATCTCGCACCACCTTGCCGGGCAGCTCGTGTGCGACAACATCGACGCGCGCCACTACCAGTTCACGCCCCCCGGCGTAAAAAAGGACCCAAAAGCAGCACGGGCTTGGGCCATCAAGACGATGAAGCAAACCGCCAAAGCCGCTGCCAATATGAACATCAAGGTTGTCAACGGCTTCACCGGCTCGTCCATATGGCATCTGCTGTACTCATTCCCCCCCGCCCTGCCGGGACAAATCGAAGCCGGTTACGAAAACTTCGCCAAACGCTGGACGCCGATTCTCGATGTCTTTGCCGACAACGGCGTAAAGTTTGCGCTCGAAGTCCACCCCACCGAGATCGCGTTTGATACGGCTTCAGCCGAACGCGCGCTCAAGGCAGTCAACAACCACAAGGCGTTCGGGTTCAACTACGACCCGTCGCATCTTGGCTACCAAGGGGTGGATTACGTCGACTTTATCCGACGCTTCAAAGACCGCATCTTCCACGTCCACATGAAGGACGCCTGGTGGGGCCACGGCGACGGCAGCGTGGGTGTCTTCGGCGGTCACACAGACTTTGCCGATCCCCGTCGCTACTGGGACTTCCGTTCGCTCGGACATGGCGACATCGACTTTGAAGAGATCATCGTCGCCCTGAACGACATCGGCTACAAAGGGCCACTCTCGGTCGAATGGGAAGACTCGCGCATGGATCGTTGTTACGGAGCGGAAGAGTCCTGCACCTTTGTGCATGCTGTCGACTTCCCATCGAGCAACATCGCCTTCGATGGCCAGTTCGACCGGTAAGAAAAGAAACAGGTGGCAAAGAGAAGGGCGTCGAACCTAACGGTTCGACGCCCTTTCATTTTGATCTATGTGATGCTACCAGCCGAGGACTAGGCCGATATTGATCATGACACCAGTCAGGTCTCCGTCAAAATCAACAGTCACGTCAGCATCAGGAATCTCAATCTCATCGGGCTCAACCATAGTCTGCTTCACTTCAGCAAATATGCCAGCCTGATCCGAGAACATGAGGCGAGCACCACCTACAACGTAGAAACCCACAACGTCTTCAACATCGACATCAGTGCCATCTTCATTTTCAAATTCAGGCATAATGTAGTAACCAATACCGCCGCCACCATAGATAACGATACGGTTTTCAGCCAAGGGCAACTGTCCAAACAGACCCACTTCAATCGGGACGATAAAAAGGTTATCTGAAGGATCATCATCGAACTGATTGAAGGCCGTAAGACGGAATTCAACCCCAAAGTAATCGGATACATTTGAATCCACTCTGATGCCGCCACCTATACCAGTCTGCCCAGCATCACCCGCATCCCAAGTCGAGTAATAAGCGGAAAAGTTTCCAGCCATCACGCTAGTCGCCAACATGAACCCCATCACACCTACGATGAATTTTTTCATCACGATACCTCCCGTTTTGGTTTTGTCGGTCACACCATGTGACAAACGTAATCTATGATGAAAGTCTAATTTCCCCTAAGCGTGTCGTCAACAGGCTAAATACACTTTTTTTCGTCGAATCCCGCCAACAATTATAGATCGCAAACACTACTGAAACTTGGTGTTGCTGCAAGATGAGATCAGAGAAACACCGCCGGTCAAAACTCTTCAGCTTCGCCCCCGCCTGCTGATGCACAAATGACCTAGAGAGTACGTCCAACTCGACCGACAGGAAACCACCTTCACCAATAACGGCCCCCGATAACCTTGTATCGGAGGCGGGGGGGCGATACAGGGCGAAAAAGGCGGGAGAGATCGAAAAGCTACCGCGACCGCGGCGACCCCAGTAATGCCTGCTTCTGCTGCTCGCGACCTCGGGCAGACTTTTCGACGTAGCAAAGCTTCCCCGTGAAGGGGTCCTTCTCGGTCCAGTACATCAGCGTTGAATAGGTGGATGGCGTCGGCGTAAACACCTGCACCTGTTCTGGACGCGTGTGCAGTTCATCGGCGGCAAAGCGCTTCAAAGCCTTCATATCCTGCTGCGTACAGCCGGGATGTGCCGCAATCATGTAGTATGTCAAAAACTGCTTCTTTCCTGCCTTGCGAGAGAGCGCATTGAAGCGGTCGCGAAAAGCAAGCAACGCTGCTTTGCCCGGCTTTCCCATCGCCACCAGCACATGGTCTTCGGTGTGCTCTGGGGCAACCTTGAGTTGACCGGATACGTGGTGATTAACAATCTCCCTGAGATACGCATCGCCATGTTTATCATCCGCCAGTATCAGATCGTAACGAATGCCAGATGCCACAAAAACTCGCTTAATCCCCGGAACGGCTCGGAGTGCTCTCAGCAAAGCAATCTGCTTCCCGTGGTCCACACGAAGCCCTGAACACACTTCAGGAAAGATGCAACGTTTATCCGTACAACTTCCCACGGTATCTTTGCGAGCACACTCAAACCCATACATGTTAGCCGTGGGACCTCCAACATCCAGGAGCGATCCCTTAAACTGTGGATGCGCGGCAATGCGTTCTGCCTCACGCACAATAGAGGCCTGGCTACGCCAGCGAACACGCCTCCCCTGATGCACCGCAATTGCACAGAAATTGCACTCGCCATAACACCCCCGGTGAGTCGCTATCGAAAAACGAATCGTGTCGAGCGCACGCACCTCACCCCCTGTAGCATAGAACGGGTGGACCCCGCGCTCATAATCCAAGTCGTGAACCGCATCCAGCTCATCTCCAGTGAGATAGGCCGCAGGTGGGTTCTGAACCAAATAACGCGTATCGTGCTTTTGAAATAAACGAATCGCCGTCACAGGATCATTGTTCTTATAGAACGTGTGAAACATTTCCGTAAAGACCTGCTTGTCAGCAGCGACCTCAGAAAATGGAGGCAACTCAATGCACCCCTCTAAATCTGGCGCACCCTCGCACCGGAGCACGCGGAACGAGGGCGTCTCACCCCCATTGTTTGCATCATCACAGATGTCGCCTGGAGGGACTTTGCTAATGTAGCACAGCCCTCGTAGCACCCTCGGATCGCGGCCATCTCGTAACGCGTCGGCAAGCTCCACAACCGTTCGGTCTGCCATTCCATAAAGCAGATAATCGGCCTTGGCGTCGAAAAGAATCGAGCGGCGTACCTTGTCGGACCAGAAGTCGTAGTGCGGAATCCGCCGCAGACTGGCTTCGACCCCTCCCAACACAAGGGGAGACGTTGACTTGAAATGCTTCCGGATCAGGTTGCTGTATGTGATCGTCGCACGATCGGGTCGGCGATCATTAACACCGCCCGGCGTGTAATCATCCCGCTTACGCGGTCGACCAGTTGCCGTCCGGTTGGCAACCATGGAGTCAATGCATCCCGCCGTCACACCCCAGAATAATGCAGGCTCGCCTAATCGCGAGATATCGTCGCCACACGTCGGATCGGGTTGCGCAATGACGCCAACGCGGTAGCCGGCGTTAACCAGCACGCGCCCAATCACAGCAAGACCGACAAATGGCGAGTCGATATAGGTATCGCCCGTTACCAGAATAATATCGAGCCCAGCCCAGCCCCAGTCCTTCAGTTCATCGCGTGTGGTTGGCAGAAACATGGCTATATCCCCTTTATCCGCATCAGTAGACGCCTATCTCCGAGAGGTGTCCATCGGCCTTTGACCGCCCGCGCTTTGCGCGGCGTGCCTCTCGGAGATAGGCACATACTGATTTCTACATACCGGTGTTAGCATGATCGACTCGTTTCGGCAGCCGATCGCCCCGCCAACCACCCCGTTGAGAACGCGGCCTGCAGGTTATAGCCACCGGTGTCGCCATGGACGTCCAGAAGTTCGCCAGCGATATAGAGGCCGTCGACTAGGCGTGACGCCATGGTGCGGGGTTCGATCTCTTTCATATTGACTCCTCCCGCGGTCACGATCGCTTCACTCAATGGGCGGGGTTCGCGAATGGTGAGTCGAAAATCTTTGAGCCACGTCAGGAGTCGCTTGCGTTCATCAGCCTTGATCGTGCTCCCCGTACGCTGCCCCTGGATACGGATTGCCTTGAGGCACGGTCGCACCAACTGCCGCGGCAAGAGGCCGCGCAATACACTATGCATGGGCTCTGTTCCTCGCGATGCAAAATCTCTTAGCAAACGGGCTTCCAGTTTTTGTTCGCCAAGAGCGGGCTTCAGGTCAAGCGACAACACAACGTGCTTTCCCACCCGAAGCGCATCGACGACACCGCCACTGGCTGTGAGAATCACCGGCCCACTAACACCGTATTCCATGAAGGTCAGTTCACCGAACTGCTCATCGACTCGTTTGCCATCTACCAAGACCCACACACGGACATTGCGCAACGTTAGGTTGGCCATCTCGCGCGCAATCGGCTCACGCGTTTCCAGTGGCACCAATGCCGGACGGGGTTCCACAATCGTATGCCCGACCTCAGCAGCAAGCCGGTAGCCATCACCGGTTGAACCGGTCGCCGGATATGAGGCACCACCCGTTGCCAGGACAACCGAGCGCGCTGCAAAAGTGCGTTCACCGCATCGCACCCCCCGAATGACGCCTGACTCTACAATCAGGGAGTCGACAACTGAACCCGGTCGCATTTCAACGCCCTGCCGGTTAACCCACTTTACGAACGCATCAACAACATCCGTGGCTTTGCCACTAGCCGGAAAGACTCGCCCACCGCGTTCGGTGACAAGCTTGACACCAAGCGATTCAACAAAAGCCATCACCTCATCAGAGAAATACCGTGCAAATGCCTGCCGCAAGGATGGGCCAGTGGAACCAAAATGCGCGAGAAAATTCTCAAGATCGGCGACGTTCGTAACATTGCACCGCCCTTTTCCGGTAATACGCAACTTGCGCCCCGGTCGCAACATCTTCTCGAGTAGGAGCGTACGCGCTCCGGCTCCTGCCGCTTCACCAGCAGCCACCAACCCAGCCGCACCCCCTCCAACTACAATCGTATCCCATGTTTTCACCGCTATGCCTCCTGATGCGAGAGATTACCTCATCGGGCGGAGGGGCGCAACTGCATGCGGTGCAGCAAGGTCTTTAGTCCTCCCAATACGAGAGGACAGTTGAAAGGCTAATGCCCCCGCCGACTTGGGTTAAGCGTCCGAGAGAGCACCTCCTATGCTCCGTCAGTGTTCGGTGGTAAACAGGACACATGAATGAAGAACAAGTGACATCAGGACGGCGAGTCAATCGGCACTATAGCGCCGAGGACCGAGTGCGGCTGATTCGTAAACATGCGACCAGCGGGTTTACGGAGGATGAGCTCGCTTCGTGGTTCTGCCAGTGACTCCGATCATCTCCGCAAGTCTTGATGAAAATATGCCGACTGGTTCAGTCTTAGCAAGTTTCAACGTCCAGAATCAGCCCCTGCAGCCTGATATCCCGAGAACTTGAACCGACATACACTTCGTAGGATCCGTTCTCTACAGACCAATCATTCTTATCTTCATTGAAATAGGCCAGATCATCTGCGGTCAGGTTAATACTGAAATCGGAAGATTCACCAGGCTGTATTTCAAGCTTACGGAAACCTTTCAGTTCCTTCGGTGCACGTTCAATAACTGTCTCTTTTTTACCGACATACACCTGAACAATTTCTTTTCCGACAACGGCTCCGCTGTTTTTTACAGAACCCCTTATTTCAATAGCACCTGATTCATTCTGCACACTCAGATCGCTGTATTCAAACGAGGTGTAGGAAAGTCCGTGACCAAAAGGAAAGAGCGGCTCGATGTTTTTTGCATCATACCAACGGTAGCCGACAAAAATACCTTCATTATAGTACACACTGTCAGCTTTATATTCCCCGACCGTTGCAGCCGGAGTATCTTCAAGCTTCTTTGGAAAGGTAACCGGCAATTTACCAGAGGGATTCACTTTTCCGAAAAGAAGATCAGCCAGAGCATTGCCAGATTCCATACCGGCATACCAGCCAAGCACTACAGATGAAACTTTGTCAATCCAAGGCATCTCAACAGGTGAACCAGCAAGTAGAACAACAGCGGTATTGGCATTGACCTCGGCCAAAGCTTCAATCACTTCATCCTGCCCGAGAGGCAGCCGCATGTGCGGACGGTCTTTACCTTCAGAATCATCATGTTTTGTCAGACCGCCAACGAAAATAACCGCATCCGCTTCTTTGGCAGCTGTAAGCGCAACATTCATCGAAGATTCATGACTAAGTTCTTCACTTGGTATATTCCAACCAAACTGCAGTCGTTTTCCTTTTATGGATCGCTGTTGCTGCAAAACAAGCTTGTATTGTTTCCCTTCCTCAAGTTCAACGGAAGCGTTCCGGTTAAGGACTTCGGATTTGCACTCCCAGAACTGCATCTTCACTTCATCATCAATACTGAAATTGAAACCCTGATCAGTTTTGACAGTAAATGAATATTCACCGCTTTTGGGTGCTGTTATTGTTGCGGTATATCTGACAAAAAAAGCATCACCGACAATTTCAGGCAGGGTCTTGGTTTCTTCAAACCAATCTGTATTAATCTCCTGATCGGTCCGCTGGAATTTTACATCTCCTTGACCATGGGCTCCCATGAATTCGGTTTTCCAGCCGGAAATACCCGAACCGTCATCCACAGCACCCAGACATTCAGTCGGAATTGATGAGAAGTCTTCCCTCACATCCGGATAACCGGATGCAAAAACAACCTCTACATCTTTTCCACAGGCATTTTTTATTCCTTCAAGTGCCGTTATCTGATATTTGGCCTTGATCTCGGAACTACCGCCACCATAGGCTGACTTCAGTAGAGCATTTTCCCCGATTACTGCAACCGTCTTGATTTTCGACAGGTTCATCGGAAGGACCTGCTTGTCATTTTTGAGCAGAACCATTGCTTCCTGAGCGATGAACCTTGTTGCTTGCTGGTGTTCCAGAGTATTGAAGGCACCGGCTTTCCGGTTCTTATCCTGTAGTCCAACAGCCATCAGAACCCGGAGAATACGGGTAACCTTGTCATTCAGGTCTTCTTCTGAATAGATCCCTTCTTTCAGACCTTTCAGATATTCGGGTCCCAGAAAATGATCACGATTTCCGAGCTCGGTACCCATCTCCACATCCAGACCATTTGCAGCAGCTTCGGCTGTATTACTCACACCATTCCAATCGGAGACAACCAGTCCCTTGAAGCCCCATTCTTCTTTCAGGATATCCTGCAGCAGGTAATGATTGTGACAGCACCATTGTCCTCGAAATCTATTATATGAACCCATTATTGTCATTGCTCCGCCCCGTTGTACAGAAGCCTTGAAACCGGGCAGATACAATTCACGCAAAGCACGTTCCGACATATCAACATCAACTTTAAAACGATTCATTTCCTGATTATTAGCAGCAAAATGCTTTGCACAGGCAGCTACATCATGTTCCTGGATAGCCTTGATTTCCGTAACAGCCATTTCGCAGATAAGATGCGGATCTTCACTGAGATATTCGAAGTTCCGACCATTGAGGGGATGCCGTACTATATTGAAACCGGGAGCCAGAATCACATCCTTGTTACGGTAGCGGGTCTCGGCACCCAGTACATGTCCGAACAAGGCACCCATCTCAGGATTCCAGGTAGAGGCAAGAGCCATCCCACAGGGCAAAGCCGTAGAATAGTCATTATCCCAACCGGCCGGAGCCCAACTGTCCTTGGCAATTTCCTCCCGGACACCATGAGGACCGTCGGAATAGCAGACATCGGGAATACCCAGACGCTCAACACCTGTAGAGGTGAATTTTGTATTGGCGTGACACATCGCCACTTTTTCTTCCAGTGTCAATGAGGTTACAATATCGGCAATTTTCTTTTCGTCAATCGGTCGGTTGTTGAATGAAACAGGTTTCATCTTTTTCTCCTGTAATATGTTGTTAGCCAATCCATACGGTATTGCCCAGACTCATCAGACACGGATAACTCGCGTCTCTGAAAGCACCGCCCGTTTCCCAGACGGTTCACAGCGCATCCGCACTGAAACTGTCGCCGGTTCATCACGTGCGATCGCCATCGCAGCCCAATTCCATGCGCCTCTTTGCGGCACACCAAGCGCACTATTTAGAGCCTATCCGAAAAGGTTCTGTGCCGGGGATGCAGTTCGTTGGGAAGCAAAAGTCAGTACCGATCCGATTGAGTTGACGGCAAAGTTGACGAAATAGTTAGGAACGCTGGAGTTCTCGAGGCAGTTCACGGTATAGGAAAACGGATGGATATGGAACCTATACCGAAAACTTTGCCGTAAACTGGCTCGAAACTAACTGCATCGTAAACTTTGTCGAGTTATGTTGCGTGGACGCGATTTAGGGGCACATTATGGGGGTTCTTCCTGAAGTACGCAACATAACGCCGCTTGAAAGCTTGGTCAGAAACGCCATCAAGGCGGGCTGTTTCCACTGCGCGGGCTCTGTTTCTGTTGTGTTGCTGCTTGCCGGCGGAGGGACTTTGGCCAATGCGGCACGTTTACGTTCGATGCTGACCTCCACGTATTGGCTCGTCGTTCTGATGTCAGCGTGTCCCAGCCATTCTTGAACGAGAAAGATGTCGACATTGCTTTCGATCAGGTGCAACGCGATGGTGTGGCGAAAGACGTGTGGAGTGATCTTGCGGCCTTGCAGTGATGGACAGTGGCAAGCTGCCTCAGCGGCGAGTTTCCCCACCCGTCGACCGAGCCCGTGCCGTGTCATAGGCTGGCCTTTGACATTTAGGAAGAGGTGGTCGGACTGTATCCCTGATTGCTCACGACGGTTGAGGTAATTGGTGACCGCTTCGATGGTATCATCCCGCAGGGGAATGACGCGGGTCTTGCCGCCTTTACCGGTGAGTGTGACGGTAGCGGCAGCGTCGAATCGAATATCACAGATGCGCAGATCGGCGACCTCCTGAGCTCTTGCGCCGCTGTTATATAGTAACGTAAGCAAGGCCTTATCTCTCGCTCCTATCAGTTGACTTGTATCGGGCACCGCAAGGATAGAGTCGACTTCGTCGATCGTCATACTGGGCGGGGGCGTGTAGTCTGTCTTTTTCTGGCGGATGGCCTGGATGGTCTCATTCAGATGCATCAGTTCCGGCGCGCTGTATGCCAGGAAATGAAAGAACGTCTTGATCGCCGCCAGGCGTTGATTTCGTGTAGATGCGCCGTTCAGACGGGTCCTTTCGAGATCATCCAAAAACGCGATAATCAGTTCGCGATTGAATCGCTCAATGTTGAGTTCTTCGGGTTGCAGTTCAAAGTGCGAACAGGCGAAGTTGATCAGCAGTCTGATGCAATCGCTGTAGCTGGCGACGGTGTTGGCGGGCAGGCCGCGTTCGGCGGCCAGATACTTCTGAAAGAATGCGGTAACGAGGTGGCTGAAGGTCATTGTTTTATCTCCGAATGGGTGTTGAGACGCGTGTTAAGGAGGGTTGCGGCATGGCATAAATCTCCCAGCTCCATATGAAGGTAGATCTGCGTGTTGACAATGCTGACATGCCCCATGGCTGTGGCCAGAACGGGCAACATCGCGTGAATATCCCGGCCTTCTTCTCGCCAGAGCGCAAGTCGACAGCAGGCGTAGTTATGACGAAGGTCGTGCAAACGCGGTGAAGGCTTGTCGTTGAATCCGCAGTATTGACACAGGCGAACGAATCCGCGATAGGCCTGTTGAGGGCTCAGCGCCTTATCATAAGATCCAATGAACAGCGGCGAACCCCTCCCTGTTCCGGCATGAGAACAGCGAACGGCCAGATAGCTACTCAGTGCTGTGAGCGTGGAGGGACTTATCGGGACGAGTCGTTGCTTGTTAAACTTGCCCTTGGCCACGTGCAGCACGGAGCGTTGCATATCAATGTCGCCCAGGGTCAAGCTCAGCGCCTCACTGATACGCAATCCGGTACAGTAGAGCAAGCCGATGAGCACACGAATAGCGTGGGTACGGATGCTTTTGGCCGGCAGAACGCTCACTGAGGCTGCCATGATGTCGGCTACCTGCGCGGGGCTGATGCGATAGAACCGCACAACAGCCTTGCGGTGGGGTACGATGTCCTTGGGTAAGAACACACTGTTCGGGCTCCTTGCATGGAGATAGCGGGTGAACTCACGGAGTGAGCTGAGCCTTTTGCACCGCGAGTACCCCTCCAGATGTGCGGTTGTACCGACGTAACCTTGCAGGGCGTCGAGGCTCAGGCACTGGGCTTGTACGCCCTCAAATGCTTCGAACAAGAAACGGTCGAAGTACGAGAGCGTGCGTGCCTGAGAGCTGTAATCGTAGCCCTGCATACGCTTGAAGGCGACAAACTGCTGCATCTGTTCGGCCAAGACGCTACGGAAGTTGATCATCTTGTTCATCGTGACACTCCCGGCCACGGCAAGGCGGCTTGTTGCAGGGTCTGTACATCGGCTTTGGCATAGATCAGCGCGCTGGAGGGGTCTCGATGACCAAGCATGTCAACAAGGTCTTTGAAAGGAACCTTGCCGGTCATACGCACGGCAAATGCATGACGAAACCCGTGTGTACCGTGTGACACGCCTTGCGGCAGCGATATCTTCGAACGCTGTAGGCGCCGTTCAATCATCACCGACAGATACGTTTTACATGTCAGTGCGGCAGCCGTGCTCAGCGTCAGGAATACTTCCGGCAAGTCCGATGGCGGACGCCCATTGGTGATGTAGTCTGCCAGTCGGTTACCAGCCTTAACCGTAAGGTGTTGTACGACCGGTCGGCCTCTCTTGGCGGGAGGGAAGTGAATACGTTCGTTCTGCCAGTCGATATGTTCCAGCCGCAAGCGACGGATCTGGATGCCCCGCACACCATAGGTGCTCAGCAAGCAGATAATGGCCCCGTCGCGTCGTCCCGCTGGGCAACTCCGGTCGATGCTATCCTCCAGAGCGCTGATGCATGAGTCCGGCAACGCTCTTGGAAGCTCTGACATCGCATGCCGTTGCACTGTCGGCACCAACCCCGACAGGTCGCCGGGCATATACTGCTCTTCATAGATGAAGCGCAGGAAGCCACGCACAGCGGTATGCATCGCCTGCCTTGTTCCTGACTCGTGACGCGTCGCGTAATCGAGAAGAAACTCAGTGATCGTTGACGGATTAAGAGCTGCAAAGAGCTCGGCAACGCTCTGTGGCTGCCCGAAATGCTCGAACAGGCAGTCAATATAACGAAGTCTCTCTCTGGCTGTGTCCGCACACACATTGCGGATAGTCAGAGCATAATGACGATACTGCTCACGCACAGCGGGCAGTGTCATCCCGGCACCGTCAATGGACGGTAGTAACATGGTGCACCTCCTTTTCGTGACTTCACCACGATAAGGATAGCGCAAAACGATGCTTCACGTTATGTTGCGTACTTCAGAATGAAACACCATAATCTAGGTATAAGTGGAGCTCACGCAACATAACGCCCGACGCAACATAAGTCGAGAACTACATCGGGGAATTGACGCTCTGGAACGTAGCGGACCGGCCTCAGAAACCATTTCGGATCGGGTCTATTTACATCATGGGTGTTCTAACCAAAAAGTGAGCGCACGAAAACAGCACTGTTTGGGCGTAAAAAGCGGTGGTTCCATCGTAGCGCAAAAAATTTGGGTTAGAAGCGGTATCCTGTCAGTTAGAACGTTCCATCTCATTAAGATGATAAACTGCACACCAAACCGCTGAAACCGGATCCGTTTCAGATGTCGACTTCACCGGGGGTGGCACAACATCGTAGACGCGCATATTCATGAGAAACATATCCGAACGTTCAGGAACCGCTAGCACCGAGAACTTACAGTCATATTTTGTGCTCTTCACCTTTGCCCCCCTTCTGAAACCCTCTCTAATCGCTCAACATAATTTAATACACGCAGATTGTGTGCCATTGCTAGACCGCTATCGACTAGTTTATGTGTAACACGCTATAGAAAAGAATGTTACAGGGTACTGTAATAAGATTGTCACCGGAATGTATTCGCAATTTGGCAAAGAAACCCATCACATGTTCCTCTGTTTCGTGCCAATTTGACTCTAAGTTGAGCGGCTTGAGCAATTGTGTCTCACTCACGATTGAATCATTTCTCAGCGAAGAGACGGCTGATTTCATCGTAGATGACAGTGATATGGAACAAAGCCAGCACCCTCCCCTTGGATACGCGCAAAGACAAACAAGCCGTCGCAAATGCCGTGGTTTTCCTGCTAGGGCCTTACGTAGAGAAGATCACCGGTCAGGTGCTGACTGTTGACAGTGGGGCTTGGGAATCATAGCTGTAGAGCTTCACCCCTTTGAAATTGAACAAAGCGAGTTCTTCGCGGAAGTGCTTAGTCAGCAGTGCTTTTTTTCGACATACATACATTCTCAAAACGGGTAACCTAGGAAGGAAGTCGGTCGGTTAAGCGTATCCAAGTAAGTGATGCGTTTAAGTGTGTGCTTCGCGCTCTCCTACACTTGCTCGGACTCTTAACCGCCACCTTTACTCGGATACGCTTAACCGATCTGCTTCATCAGTCTCTCTGAGTGCCAAAATCAGGTATCAACCACACAATTCCGAGATGAACCAGATTCCTCGACTGCGCTCAGAATGACACCCTCAGGGCTGGATTTCTAACGAATTGACATGCTGAGCTTGCCGAAGCATCTCGCCGAAGACGCTGCTGGGAGTTTTTCAATAGCCACTTAAAGAATCAACATACAGTCACCATAGCTAAAGAAGCGGTAGCGCTCCCGAATTGCCTCTGCATAGGCATTCATAATCAGCTCTCGCCCCGCCAATGCTGAAACCATCATGAGCAGGGTGGATTTTGGGAGGTGAAAGTTGGTAAGCATGGCATCGACAGCCTTAAAGCGATAGGGCGGATAGATAAAGAGACCACTTCTCCCGGAGCATGCGCAGATTTCTCCCTGTTCCGCCATCACCGTTTCCAGCGTACGGACCGAAGTGCTACCGACGCCCACCACACGGTGCCCAGACTCACGCGCTGCGCGAATTTGCAGAGCCGTCGATTCGCTAATCTCATAGCGCTCTTCATCCATGCGATGATCGGAAACGATGTCAACGCTGACAGGACGAAACGTACCAATCCCAACATGCAGCGTAATCTCCGCCTTGCTCACACCCATCCCGGAGAGCTCAGCAAGCAGCTCCGGCGAGAAATGCAAGCCAGCGGTAGGGGCTGCTACCGCACCGGGCTTCGAGGCAAATACAGTCTGGTAGCGCTCGGCATCGGAAAGCTTTCGTTTGTCGTCGGCAACCCGTTTTATGTAGGGCGGCAGTGGCACGTCCCCCTCCTGATCAAGAATCTCAAGCAGCGGGCTGTCGCAGATAAAACGCAACTCCAAACGCCCCTCCTCGCCAACGCCAAGCACCTCGCCCTGAATGCGATCGTTCGCCAACATCAAGCGGCTTCCAACAGCAGGACGACGCGAGGCCCGGCAAAGCACGAGCCACCTGTCATCAGACAACGGCTCCAGCAGCAAAAGCTCCACCCGTCCCCCAGTCTCTGCTTTCCGCCCATAGACACGAGCCGGAATCACCCTGGTGTTGTTGACAACCAACACATCACCAGAATCGAAAAAGCGTCCCACCTCAGAAACCGAACAGTGCTCGAGCGTTCCAGACTCGCGGTGCACCACAAGCATTCGCGATGCACTACGGCTGGCAGCTGGCTCTTGTGCAATCAGCGCCTCCGGGAGGTCATAGTTAAAATCGGATGTGTTCATTCACCAATAATCTTCACAAGCAATCGTTTCCGGCGCTTTCCGTCGAACTCGCCGTAGAAAATACGTTCCCATGGACCGAAATCGAGAGCACCCTCGGTTACGGCAACAACGACCTCACGCCCCATAATCGTGCGCTTCAGGTGAGCATCGCCATTATCCTCATACCCATTATGCTCATATTGGTTGTACGGTTTTTCAGGAGCCAGCTTTTCCAACCAGCGCTCAAAATCACGGTGCAGCCCGGACTCATCATCATTGATAAAGACGCTGGCCGTGATGTGCATAGCATTAACCAGGCACAACCCCTCTCGAATGCCACTTTCCGCAAGACATGCCTCAACCTGACGCGTAATGTTGATCAATTCCCGCCGCTTCTCAATATTGAACCACAACTCTTTTCGATACGACTTCATCGACTGTCTCCTCGCTCTCAACTGACCCGTGCGGGGCGAGGGCGCCCCACCTCCAGCTCAAATAATCAAACTTATCTTATGGTAATGGAGCCGGGGGGACCTCACCCCGCCCTCTCAGCAGCACCCACCAAACCACCGCCCAGATTGCAATTGCCGCGAAACTGATCCCAAGCACTACCCCACCTCCGTGGGCCGCCACAATCAAAACAGCGGAAGATGTCCAAAGCCCACCACCCATAAATGGCTCGTGTAAGAGCTGCTTATAACCAAAGGCAGACGCCGCCTCCGTCTTGCTCTCAGGATCCACGGCTCGGAGCAAGAGCAATCCTGTAGCGGTAACCCCCATAGATTGGCCCATTTCGGCAATAGCCCGTTCAAACCAGCAGTTGGGAAGAACCCGCCTAGCCAACCACATTACGCAAAAGACATTCCACAGAATACCGCCAACCACGATAATCAGAAATGGAGCCCAATTCTGCGCGATGACTTCGATCCGGATCGTGCTGATGGCTGCAACGACCAGAAAGTCCAGCGCCGTGCCGCCGACACGCTGCATCAACCCGTGATCAATCAGTGACACCTTCGCAAAACGCGTCACGCAAAGCTGCACAATCAACCCGCCAATCATACAAAGCGGAAACAGAGGAAACGCGCGCATGATCTTGATATCATTGTCTGCCAATCCTGGAATCAGTAGTTCAAGCTGAATCAGAAGCTGATGCAGTCCATAGCCCATCAGGATAGCAACACCAATAACCGCCACATGTAAGGCAAGAGCATCTATCGAACTGGGAGATACCGTTTGACGACCCGCCTCAGGACGTGCATCCACCGGGTATACCCCACTCAGCGCATAGGGATCATCCCCCCGTACGGCGGCGTGCGCCTTCACATAGCCTTTTCGTATGGCCCAATTCACCAAAACCATTCCCACCACAACAGCCGAAATGAGACCCGCAGTTGCGGATGCCAGGCAGAAATCAACCCCCTCGGCCCAATTCAATTGGACAAAGGTAGGCCCAAGACCACCGGCAGTGCCATGCCCCCCCTCAAAACCAACCGGCACAACGACGCCAAAAAGAGAGGAAACGCCAAAGATGGGTCTGAGCAGCAGCAAGACCAACCCTACGCCAACGACATACTGTCCCCAGGCAACAACTTGGCCGTAGGCCAACTGTGGTGCGGCTCGCTTCCAGACTTGCGCCAGTGGAGGAATGGTAACGCCAAGAAACAGGGCGGCAAAAACCACGTTGATCAGCAACCCGGGAAGACGGCCCCATCCCGCCGTCCACGCCGCTGGAAGATGCGACCCACAAATCTGAATCACAAGCAGACCAAGCAAACCCGCAATTACGGAGGATGGCAGATACAGCAACTGAAACAACCGCACCTTCACCCGCAAGAATTTTCCGAGGGCCACCAGCAAACATAGCCCGCAAAAGGACATTACTATCGACATCACACTCCTTATTTTTGTGCCGCTGACCGTGCCAAGCGGAACTCGCTTATCTACCGCTTGTGCAGCAAAAAAAAGAGCCGCTCGTCCATGAATGACGACCGGCCCTCAATTTGCTCACCAATTATGGTCTAAAGCAGAAACTGAATTCCAGCCAGCGCCGTTTCGGCGCTATCACCCCAGCGGTACTCGATACCACCACGAACATTATGTTGCTTATTCATAAAGTAGTGAATGCCGGCGGTGTAATCTTCTGTTTCGTCGCCCGCATCGGGATCCTGAATTGCGTATTTCCCTGTCAACATGGTTTTGCCAACCAGCAGCCCCGCTTCGACGAAAGCCGTACTTCCTTCGTAAACAGAGCTGTCCCAATCATACCAAGCGCCATTCACGGTCACCCCAACGTTACCCACATCAGTACCCGCCATAAAATCAACTACCCACGCTTCGGAATCGAGGATGCGCGCATCCGCATCTTCGGTTGCCTCAATCAGCGAGGCGCCGCCCTGCTGGTCAAAACCGGCACCTACAGAAAGGTAGCTGCCTGCGGAGCCAAGCCTGTTCTGGCTATAAAACCACCCCGTCTCTGCCTCCCCAACCAAGTTCACCATCATGTGCCCCGTAACGCGGGCGTCCGCATCAGGATTCTTGGTTCCGGTAGCGGAATCATAGCCATCAAAGACGCCCACAGCATAAGCCACCTTCTTTGAAAAGAACTCACCATGGAGCTCGGCACCGTAATCGCGCCATACAAACGTGTTGACAAGCTTGATGGCTTCCACGTTGTAGTCTGTCCCCAGTAGGCTAGCGGCGGAGGAACGGGTTTCAAATGAAAAAGGCAACAGAATCAGACCCGCTTTGACCCAATGCGCTGAATCCATAATTCGAAAATCCACGTAGATATCCTGAATATCGGTAGAGGCATTGGCGGCTCCATATTTTCCAGCATTGTCATTGTCCGTCTCAGCAAAGAAAAGGACGCCATCCATGATCTGTCCAGACAGGATTATGCGACCCCGACGCAGGAATGCGTCTGTCTCTGGATTTGTTTCATCGCTGTAGCTTGCATGGAGCTGCCCCAGAAAAGAGAGTTTCAGCCAGCCATCCTCGCCAACGTCTATCTTGGGTCCAGACTTAGCCGTCCCCGCCGCAAAACACACACCCAAAACACCTAGGAAAACAACCCACTTCTTCATGATCATCCTTACTCTTTCTTGTCTCCTTAAATCAAACTCCCCAGCGAAGGGCCTGAATTTGGCATAGGTTTGCATCTAGGGCAAGCCCCTTCTCCGAGAATGCGGACAAACCCCCAGAGCACAGCACAATAGACCCCTCTATTTTTCGCCCGTTAATACCTCGGCAATATTCAGGGCATGATCCTTCACGCGTCGGTAGGACGTCAGAATGTCGGGGTAGATTAGGTTGTGCAATGGGGTTGCCGTTGCCTCTCCTGCTCTATTAAGGTGTCTCGTGCGCAGGTTCTTAATGGCAAAGGTTATTGCATCGCCATCCACATGGGCTTTGCTCATCAGCCCTGAGTCCAGTTGCACCACACTAGACGTAATCATGCTAGCATACGTCTCAACCTGATCATGCAATGCCAGCAGCTCCGCCGTTTCCTCTTCGGAGAAGGAAATACCCTCACTATCCATTTTGATATGCAGCTTCAAAATTGCGGCGAGGTAATCACTAATTGACTCATATTCGTCCGCCATACGCAGCTGCTGCCGTCCACTGGCGACAACGTCATGTGAAACGTTACCCGAGAGTATGCTTCCAAGAAATTCAGTAACCTCTTTTTGCACAATGTCCAAGACCTCTTCGCGATGAAAAATTCTCCGTATCAGCTTGGTATTACCACGCTTGTCTGTAACCGCATCTCGGAGAAACCCAAACATCTTCTTCACATGACGTCCCATTTCAGCAACCTCATCAAGCGACTGCTGTATACCTATAGCGGGGATATCAAGCATGCGAACATCGAGGAACTTAAGATGCGGCGTCTCCTTTTGAGGAGGATCATCCACAAGCCATGTCACAACTTTTGCCAATACGCCAACAAAGGGAATGAACAAGATTGTGTTTACAACATTGAAACCTGTGTGTGTCAGCGCGATCAAAGTCGTAATATCCGGAGTTTCTCCTGCCTTTGTCACAAGGCCGACCACCCACCTCATTAAATCAAGATAGACGAAGATAAAGGGAATCAGCCAGAGGGTGCCCATGATGTTAAATATGATGTGAGAATAGGCTGCACGCCGAGCGTTAACCGTCGCTCCCAGAGAGGCAAGAAAGGCCGTAATCGTGGTGCCAATATTTAGGCCCAAAATTAAACCCGCAGCCGTCTCGTATTCAATGATGTGGGTCTGGGCTAATGCGATTGTGACCCCCAATGTTGCCGAGGAGGACTGGACAATCATGGTGGCCACACAGCCCACAAAAGCACATTTCATGATGGAGACATATCCCCCAGACCCCATTTGAGCGAAAATCTGCTCAAGCAACACCTTCACCTCGGGCGTCTTGAACGCCCCCCCCATGGTGTGGAGGCCAAAGAAGACCATGCCGATACCCATGATGCACATCGCGGTATATCGAAGACGCTCATTCTTTGTGAATAAATAGACCAGAGCCGATACCCCAAGAATGGGCAACCCGAACTTTCCAATCTTAAGAACAAGAATCCAGCCCGTGATCGTCGTACCGATATTCGCTCCAATAATGACGCCAATAGCCTGGATCAGCGTCATGAAGCCACTATTGACAAAACCCACGACCATCACGGTGGTCACTGAACTGGACTGAACAAGACATGTAACCAACACGCCCACTCCACACGCCACAAACCGATTCCCCGTAACGGTTCCAATAAGATGCCGCAGTCGGCTTCCGGCGACGGCCTGCATACCCTCGGACATATTTTTCATGCCGAGAAGAAAGATGCCAAGCCCCCCGACAACTTTGAAAATGATTTGCATAATAATATGAGCATCCATAATACGTTTCTCCTATACGATTGGTGGGATAGAGCTAGCACATTCCCAATACATGATAAAGCTGAGAATTGTTAGAGTTATGTTAGTCAATTCTTGCCAAGTATCGGGGCGAAGCGATAGAGTGCGCGGGATGAAGCACAAATGGATAATGATAGGGCTCACAGCGTCTCTTGCGTTTTGCTCGATAACCACCACGATAGCAGCAGAATCGCAAGCGAAAGCCGATCGCCAGTTTGAATCTATCTCGCGCATTCTGGAAAAAGCTGACCAACTTCGGGAGGAAGGCAACACCAAAGACGCAGGGGCGCTCTATGGTGCTGCTATCGCGGCCTATCAGGAATTCCACCGCAACTTTCCGGATGCATGGGTTGAATTAACACAATTTCGAACCGCCTACAGCCGCAATCAACTCATGAATCTGCTGGCGGCGCAACGCTCAGCCGCCCTCAAGAGCAGCTCAAAAGCAACCGAAGAACCCCCATCCCCCCCACTCGCCCCGGAGCTCGCAGAAGCCATTTCCAAAGGCATTGAGCTTTGTCGTATCGGGCGCTATGACGAAGCAGAGAAAGCCATGCAAGCCCTGATCGAAACACACCCAAACTGTAGTCCTGCATACCTGATTTTGGGAACCGCCTGCCTCGGCAGAGGCGATTTAGAAATGGCGACAACACTAGTCAAACGGACCATTGCTCTGGATCCCAAGAACAAGGAGGCGCATTACAATCTGTGCCAGCTCTTGATCCGGGCCGAAACCGCTGATTTCGACTCTGCCCGCGATCACTACCGAGAAGCAATCCGGCTGGGCGCAGAGCCCGACAGCGATCTCACCGCTGTTCTCGGCTTGGACTAGGGGGGGGGTACCCGCGCTCACACACACACGGCAGTGCGGTTCATTTCAGGAACCCTCATCTATGAACATAATACTGCTTCTCATCACAGAAGGTCGGCGCGTCATACGCTCCGTTGTAGTGTTGGCCGTCTCGGCCAATCCCGTTCATGAGAGGCCCCAAAAAGCGGGGCAAATTGGCCGAGGACGGCCAACGCTACAGCAATTTTGTGATACGACGGTCTACTCGGAATGCCCTGCCCATTGGGTGAAGACAGTCAAGAGATTCGAGTGTACGAGTATGTGTAAAAGTACGGCCGAAACAAGGAGGATACCGCTGCCCTCGTACTCGCACACTTCGCCGCCACCCTTAACCGGATACCCTTAATCGAACGGCTTACTCGATTCTGGTCCTGGTGTGAGTTACTCTCCCCCTGTTTCCCAGCGGGGCTTATCACAGAGAAACAGTTGATCTGTAGTACCGGCAGGAAGCTGTATCGCACTCCGCAAAGGGATGCTTTCAGGCACCTGCTGATGCAGCAAGGGTCGCCAGGGGGCGGCATCACGTACCGCACGATTAGCGGTCTCGGTTGTGAGATAAATGCCACCCACATGCTCCCACCCTCCAGAGAGCATTTCAACGTCGGCAATCGTCTGTGGCAGGAGAACCGAAGTACGATCCCCATACCACGCGGTCGCCCACGGAATATCCGTAAACAACAACTTGTCATCCTTCACCATCTCACTAACAAAGCGCTGAATAGGAGCATAATAGGGCGGGTATCCACCAAGCGAACCGCCAACCACCTGAGCCACAGTCGGAATGGCGCATGCGACAACCATGGCCCATGTCAAAAAGGTCTCCAGCCCCTGAACAAAGACCTCCTCCCGATCGAGATAGTCCAGGAATGCACTTGTACCCAGCAGAACAATAAGCGGAAAGAGTGCTGAAAAGACAGCGTAAGAGGCCCCCACAAGCGGCGACAACAGCGCCAACAAAACAACAGTTATGAGCGTGAACCCCTTGAACCCGGATATGACAGGATTCTCATAACGATGAAAAAGCGCCACGATGAAAAAACAGATAATGATGCCACCAGCCATGACACCGCGACCCCTGAGATTCTCCGAAACGGAGGAAATTACCTTGCGGCGAATCGCGTAGGCTACACGGTAAGCGTTGAACTCCGGAGCCGTTGTTCGCGCAAGCGTGTCATCAGGAAAGAGAACCGTATCGGACACCGCTGTATACGGCTTGGCCCCGAGAAGTCCAATGTCGCGACCTTGGTTGTGGGCCAACCAGGGGGCAACCAAGCCGCCACAGACCAACAGAAACAGAAGTATGCTAACCCACCGCAATCGCTGAAGCTGAACAGCCAACAAAAACAGCACACCAACAGCAACAGCAATCATGGTGTAGTCTGTCAGCACAGCAAGCGCAACACATGCAGCACTTCCCAACACCATCACCAGCAATTTCAGCAGATGCTCACCCGTAATCGAAAGCTGAACGGCACGCAAAGCCAAACCAACCGACAGGGTGACCGCAAAACTCAACAGCGGGATTGGAAGTCCTGAAACCATTGCACCCAGCGTAACGTTTGACACCAGATAAAAGAGCGTTGCCACCCCCGCTTCCCGAGGCCCAAAAAGGCGCACGCCAAGACGAAAGAGAACAAGCGCGCAGAGCGCAGTTAATCCCATCGCCAGAGGAAGCATCGCCCGATACTCAGCATCGCATCCCCCGCGACGCATGGGGTTGAATGCCGGGTGAACAAGCCGGTAAATCCATGAGAGCAGCAACGGATAAGCCGGAGGATGATGCAAGTCTGCAATCCGAGTCAACTCTACTTTGGATGTTCGCTGCCCCAGATACCACACATCAAAAGGGCGCACACATCGCGTTGTAAAACCGTATCCCTCCGAGAGATTGCGTGCCACATGACAAAGCTCCATAGCCTCCGCATGACGCAGGCCATGAAACTGTGCCGCAGTATAGCCCCCAAGAAGCAGGATAGATAAACACCCATAGAGAAAAACGCGAAGGAGAGCATCCCCCGACACTCTCGGAATCGTTAGTGACATATTGCAACCTTTCCCACACTTAACCGTACACTTCGTTGCGCCCTTCCAGCCATAGGCTGGTCCGCCTGCGGCGGAAACCGCCCCCCTTACTCGGTTTTATCCAGTTCAACGATCTTGACACGAGATGCTCTTGGCTGTTTTCCATCATAAGCATTCGTATCCTAATACGTAATCGTACGCGTAATCCTAATCAAAACGACCACCTTCACAGTCCGATTATGATTACGAGCAGGAGTACGATTACGAAAAAACACACATTTTCTATGACATTCCCACCGACAATAATCTTCGCGCTATTCTCCCCCTGAGCCTTCCATGTCCAGAGACGGATCTTCAGAATCTTCGTATTGCCGAAGCTTACGATGAAGGGTGCGACGGCTAATGCCCAAAACCTCAGCGGCCTTGGTTCGACTCCCCCCCTGCTGCTTGATGGCCGCATAGATCATATTCTTCTCCGCATCAGCAAGCGAACTCTCCGGTGCAACGGCAAGGCTGCGCCCCCCCCCTGCTCCTGCGCCACCATACTTCGCTTCACCTTTAATGCTCACCGGAATATCACGTGCCGTCAGGCGATCACCCCTGCAAAGCACCACCATCTTCTCGATCGTATTACGGAGTTCACGCACATTGCCTGGCCACGGATAGGCCCTGAGCAAATTCACCGCATCTGACGTAATGCTTTCCACGGTCTTTTGGTTCTTCTCAGCAAATTCTGTAATGAAGTGACTACAAAGCATCGGAATGTCATCCGGACGGGCGCTTAACGGTGGCAACATGATGTTCACCACATCCAACCGAAAGAAGAGATCTTCTCTGAACTTCCCTTCCGCAACACACTGCTTCAGGTCTCGATTTGTGGCGGCCACCAAACGAATGTCTACTTCAACCAATTTATCGCCCCCCACCCTTTCAAACTGTCGCTCTTCCAACACGCGGAGCAGTTTCACCTGCACCGCAGCATCAATCTCGGAAATTTCGTCCAAAAACAGAGTGCCTCCATCTGCCATCTCAAAACGTCCTTTACGCTGCGAAACCGCACCAGTAAATGCTCCCTTCTCATGACCAAAGAGCTCGCTCTCCAGCAGATTCGAGGAAAGAGCCGCACAATGCACGGCGACAAACGGTCCATTGACGCGCGTACTCAGGCGATGAATGGCATGCGCCACCAATTCTTTTCCCGTTCCGCTATCGCCTTGAATGAGAACCGTAGCTTGAGTGGGTGCCGCCTGTTTAATCATATCAAACATCTGACACATCACCCCCGAACTTCCAACAATATTTTCGAGGCCAAATTTATCATCAAGCTGCTCACGAAGCTGAACGTTCTCAGCCTCCACGTCACGCGATCGAAGCGCACGCTGCAGCAGCAGATCCAAGTGATCCAAATTCACCGGCTTCATCAGAAAGTCATAGGCCCCCGCCTTCATCGCCTCAACCGCAATCTCAACATTGCCGTAAGCCGTTAGCAAAACTGAGATCAGCGCCGGATGACGGGCCTGCGCCCGCTGCAAGAGCGTAATGCCATCCATTCCCGGCATGCGCACATCGCTCAGCAGAATATCAACCTTGTTTTCCGCCAACATCTGAAGCGCACGATCGCCGCTCTCCGCAAGATCAACGTCGAAGTGACGACGCAGCGCACGGTGCAATCCATCACGCGTATTCTTATCGTCGTCCACAACCAAAATACGAACTTTTGCCGATTCATTTGTCATCAGACGGGTCCTCCAAAACAGTATATGGCATCATAAATCAAGGGTTGCCCGCTTTGCATCGGCATCCTTTGCCGTGAGCAACCGCATCCGACGATCAGCACGTGGCAGATACAGCGTAAACCGCGTCCCTTCATTGGGTTTGCTCATCAATTCAATATGGCCGCCGTGATCTTGTACGATCCGCTGAACAACCATCAACCCCAGACCCGACCCCGTCAACTTTGAAGTGTGATAGGGCTCAAAAATCTGCCCCAGATCCTCTGCCTCAATGCCCACTCCTGTATCCTGGAAAGCCACCTCCAGAAACGCATCCGTACTTCGCAATGAAATCTGTAGAGACCCGCCGTCCGGCATCGCCTGAAAGGCATTCTTGATCAGATTGAAGAATGCCTGTTTGATCTGATCACGATCAATGTTGATCTTGGGAACGGGCTCGGGGGATACAATCTCAATATCAATCTCGCGATTGGTGACCTCATGCCGAAGCAGCGTCAGCGCTTCCTCCAATACGGTTTGGATCAGAACCGGTTTCATGTTGGGTTTTGTTGGACGAATGGCCCGCAGAAACTGCGTAATGATAAGATCCAGACGAGACACCTCGTTGCGCGCCACATCCACAAGCTCCTGCAAATCGCCAATCTCATCCACCAGCGCTTCCGGACTGGGGGGCGGCTCTGGGACCTCTCCACCAAGTCCCTCCCGCATTGCATGCATCTCTCGATCCAAGAGCTGTAAATGAATATTGAGTGCATTCAATGGGTTGCCGATTTCATGCGCCACACCCGCCGCTAGCAACTTCACCGCATTCAGACGTTCGGACTCCAGCACCGAAGCTTCCTGCAAACGATCCTTGGTTACATCACGCAAAATGACAACGACGCCACTCGATTCGATATCATCAGCACTCAACGGAACCACATAAAAACTCACGTAGCGATGCTCGGGATACGTAATCTCAATCTCGCGCGTAATAAGCTTGGACCATTCCCCTTCGTCGAAGTCCAAAATCCGGTCCCAATCAATCTCATGTATGTAGCGCGTGATATGCCGACCCGTTGCCGTCTCAGGGGTGAATCCCAACAGGGTGCCAGCCGCACGGTTTGCGTAGCTCAGCTTTCCCTCGCTATCCATCACAAGAACACCCTCTTGAATGGAATGAAATATGGTCTCCAGAAGACCCCGTTCCTGCGCCAAATGAAGAAAGTGCGTCTGCAGACTCTTGGGATCAACACGATCAAGTCGATCAATCAATTTATCCAGAAACACAGAGCGAATCGGCATAATACTCCTTAGCAATCAGCGACAATATGGCTCACACTACGGTTAAGATTAAGATGGTTACAAGCACAAAATGGCACATATCAAACGGAACGAAATCCTGAAGCCGTATTAAATCTACCCGATCGCCATCTCGGGGAACGAGAACGGGCGGCCGATTATGATTACGAGCAGGATTACGATTACGAAAACTCGTCCACCCACCACCCTCCGGAACCCAGAACCCGGAACTCAAAACCCAGAACTCCCCCCCCCTGCGCTTTGGCCTTTCCCATTCCATCTTTCTGTTTTACGGTTCCCTCTATGAAGCTACTCAAATTCCTGACGGGGCTATTGCTGCTACCCCCCTGCATCGCCCTTTCGCAAGCGCTCTGGGATCTGATTATGGAAATCCACCCGGAATCGGCATGGGTGCTACCCGCGCCCGCAATCGCGCTGCTGGCAGGGCTCGGGCTTTGGCTCGTGCTCTACTACGCCCTGCCCCGTCCCGTTCAGTCTTACATTCTGGCGCACGAACTCACTCACGCCCTATGGGGTACTCTTATGGGGGCCGAGATTTTCAGCATCCGCGTCCACCGTGATCATGGGGCCGTCGAACTCTCAAAGAACAACTTCCTCATCACACTAGCCCCCTACTTCTTTCCCCTCTATACCATCCTCGCCGTAACAGGCTACTACGCCCTTGGCATGTTCGTCGACGTAAAGGCATACCTCCTCTTCTGGCTCGCGACCGTGGGGCTCACCTGGGGATTTCATCTGACATTCACCATCAGCGCGCTCTCGCAGCACCAGACCGATATCCAACAACATGGCCACCTGTTTTCCTATGCCGTCATCTATCTCTGCAACGTCCTCGGAATCTGCATCTGGATCGTCATGGTCACATCCGTCACACTCGAAATGCTGGTCTCGACAATGCAGGAACACATGACGGCAGTCAGTAGCATCGTCTATGAGTTTGCCGTTAAGGGCATTGCCACCGCGCGAGAATTTTTGGCAGACTAGCGAGGCGGTGTTCGAATAAAAGCCTCAAAGATATCGCCATATTGAATTGAAAGGCCCTGAGCACGAACCGCACAAAGAAGGCTGCTGTCATCCCAAGCTTGCCGAGAGATCTCAGATTTCAGATTTCCCAATTTCAGCTTTTCTCTTTTTCCGCCTTACTCTCCGCCGCCTGGCGCAGCGCTTCGCTTTCTTTGAGAAGCTCAATCAAAAGCTGCTTGACAGACCACGTCTCGGACGTTGGCGTGACGCTCGCCCAATGAGGTCGCGACAACGATGATGCACGATAGGAATCCATGAGAGCATGGAGCTCCTTCTCTAAAAAGCCTGACATGACAATACAGCGAGGGAGCTCTGCGGGTTCGCCCGCACGCGATTCTGCCGGCAACCGAGCCAGTTCAAAAAGCGAGAGATCCAGAAAGGCGGTGACAATGTAGATCGCCGGAATATTGGAAAGGCCATTCGTGTCCATCAAAGACCGCAGCGTCCTCTGTTCCTCCACCGAGAATCCACTAACGAGGACAGCCGTCGCCCCATGCATGCGCGCATCCGAATCTCCAACGGCCTGAAATGTACTGTCTGCCTTTGGCATCTCGTGTTCTCCCGTTTATCGTATATCAAGTTTCCAATTAAATAATTCTGACCTCATCGCAACCTTATGCCGGAGCCTAGCACTCGAATCATACGACAACAAGTGATACAAAGAAAACTTGATTCACGACCGTACCAAAAAAGATCCTTTGGAGCATTTTCATCCATCCTCACAACATCCTTTCCCCATATCTTGCTTGCCAAATCCGACCATCCAGCCCATCTTATTTTGCCAGAAAGAGATGCGTTATGGGTAAAAGCAAAGATGAGATCAACTACGCGGTAGCAGACCGCGATCTAAAGTACTATATATTCGATTGGGACGATAACATTCTTCATATGCCAACGCATATTCACCTGGAACGGCGAAACGATCAAGGGGAGTGGGTTCCACACTCTGTTTCAACGTCCGTATTCAGCGTGATCCGAGCCGATCAAGAAAACTACCGCCCTCCAAAGGGAGACTGGGAAGCCGCTTTTTGTGATTTCCGCGATATTGCCGGAAACGTCGAAAACGTATTGCTACGCGATACGAAAACCGCCATTAACCGCGTCGTCAACGGTGGAGAAAAAGCGGGCCCGAGTTTTGAAAAGTTTCGCACCACCCTTGTTGAGGGGCGTATATTTGCAATTGTGACCGCACGTGGACATGGCCCCGCCTCCATCCGCCAGGCCGTGGAATACTTCATCGAAACCGTCCTGACTCCTGAAGAGAAACAGATCATGCTTCGCAATCTGCGAGGCTATCTTGCCTGTTTCGATCCCGACCATGAAACCGATAACGATGATGAGGTCATGACCTACTATCTCAATCACAACCGCTATCATGGCGTCATGTCCCCCCATTTCCGAGCCATGATGGGACAAGCCCCGAGTTCCTCCCCCAACACTGAAGCAGGAAAGCAGTTTGCCATTAAGGACTTTGTCGAACATGTCATCAAAATTACGCGCGCGAACGGAATCGAAAATCCCATTAGTGTGGGGTTCTCAGATGATGACGAAGGCAACGTAGGAGCCGTTGAGTCATACGTGCGCGAAGCCCTTTCTCAAGAATTTCCTGGGATCAAATTTGTTGTGTATTACACCTCGGATCCCGACATGCCAGCAGGCAGAAAAGTTGTTGTCCGGGGCCAGCTCAGCCTGGATCTTTAGTGGCTAGCAGCCTGTCGGACTCAAAAAGACTACGCAATTAAGTGGATTCACGGTTCGTCCTCATCATATCGCCTCTTCTTCGGTCATACCGAGACGAAACCTGTCATCCCGAGCTTGTCGAGGGATCTCAGTACGTGGGTACGGACGAGATTTCTCGACTTCGCTCGGAATGACAGGCATTTTCATATCTTACTTATGCAATTCTGATACCTGATACGAGAAAGCCCCCTACGACGATGCTACCCATGACTATCATTGAACGTGTACGCTCTCCCTACAACGATGTTGATGTATGGGAAACCGAAAGCGGCATAGACTTCGAAGTCGCCGGCGGCACACATGCCACATGGGATGAGCACCGGATTCTAACAGATTACGCATGGGATGCCATCACGGCAGCCGCCCTCCTGCGCCAGAAGGCACCGCCAAAGAGTCTTCTCATGCTGGGGCTTGGCGGAGGCACTGCCCTCCGACAACTCAAGCACTTTGTTCCGTCAATACGGATTACGGCCGTTGAAATTGATAGTGCCATGGTAACACTAGCACGGCGCTATATGCATCTAGACACCCTCGACATCAAAGTCGTCCTGGGGGATGCTTATGACTACATCAAATCCTGCAACCAAACATTTGATGCGGTTGTGGATGATGTTTACATGGGGGGCGAATCCGATGTTTTTCGACCCCAGGCCCACGATGCCCCTCTGATGGATGCGCTCTGCCAATGCCTGAAACCCGGAGGCATTCTGCTAGCGAACTTGGTAACCGGTCATGGCCACCGCCGCACACAATCGAAAGTTCGTGAGGCATTCAAAACCAAGTTCGATCAGGTTCGAACGGTAAAACCGATGAAGGGCTTCAACGAAACCCTTATAGGGGGGGCCGCCGCTCCCCCTTCCCGACTAAAAGAATTTGAATCCAAACTGGAACATCCACGCGACATCGCCGCATGGAAAGCCCTAAAAATCCGAATGCTACCGTAGGGCTCCAATTCAAACGCCCGACCCCGAAGCAAGTTCGGGATGCAAGCACTTGGAAATTGGATATTCCTTGTTCAATATTGGATATTCTGCTTCTGGGACCCTTTTTGGATGGGTTCCAGCTAATCTCGTCTTGGTATATAGCACGTCTTAAGCTCAGGTTGCCAACACTGCACCTCAAACTCGAACGTCTTTGCCAACTCAAGAATGTGGTCTTGCTTCGCAGTGGGAACATCATGCGTGACGATAACACGGGCAACAGGATACTTCGCCGCAATTGCGGGTATATCCTCTAACTGCCCCAACACTGGGTAACTACAGATAATGCGCCCAAACAGATTTCGATCATCATCAAGAAATCCCAGAATCTTCATTCGCTCAAGGTGGGCTTTTCTGTGTACGTCTTGTCGGATGAAAAGCGTTGCGGTATGACCTGCCCCATAAAGCAGCGTCCACCCTCCCGCATCCAAATCTTGGCGACGCTGCAGGATACTCATTGTATCCTGCAATAATCGAGGAAAGGCCCGTACCAAGAAAATTCCGGGAAACGAGGACCCTAGATAAAGAGATGCCACCAAAAGCATCTCGCGCGGAGAAATCCCATAAAACAATTGCAAAGTTGCAGCCCCCACCGCAATTCCGCCAACCAACCAAAACATCAAGTAACCATATTCCGAAATTCGGGCACGGCTCCACACACGGCGATACGTTCTTGAAAAGACAATTGCCAGAAATGGAATCCCCACCCCCACAGGAGCAAAATTCAGCCACACATTTTTAGTGCCATTTTCATTCAAATGCGGACCCAACAGCGCGATAACAATCCACAAGGAAACCGAGAGAACCAAGACATCTATTAACGGATAAAGAATAACAGCCAGCACAACAGAGGTCGGTTTTTCAAGTCCACGGACCGCCAAACGACCGCTATCCCACAACTCAATTTTTGCCAGATGGCGAATAATCACGTAGCTAAATGCCGCAAATGTCGCCATGAGAATACCAGCCCGATGCGAACTAAAAAAAGTGGCAAGCAATCCAGCAGCCATAAGGAAAGCAGCCAAACCATAAAGCACCCCTGCTGCCCGACGCTGAGAAAAGCCTGCATACCGCAAGCGATCATGGAGGTGCTCGCGGTCGGCTGTAAAAAGACCACTCCCGCGCCCTGAGGTACCGTCAAGCAGGTGGCGTACAAAACGGCGCCAAAGTGCAAGAAAGGTGTCCAGCAACGGAATGCCCATTGCCAGAATGGGTACGCTCAACGCCATCAGCGTCGGAGCTTTTGTGCTCGTTCTAAGCGCGAACCAAGCAAGCGTGAAACCGATCAGCATGCTTCCCGCATCCCCCAAAAAGGCCCTGGCGGGATAAAAGTTGTATATCAGAAAACCAATACAGCTTGCAGCCAGAGATACCATCAGCAACGCATCCGAGAGATTACCCGTAAAGATGGCCACAAGCCCCAAGCCCATCGCCCCAATTAACCCCAACCCCGTCGCAAGTCCATCCATTCCATCAATGAGATTGAAGGCATTCATAGCACCGACAAGCCAGAGCACGGTGGCGACATAGCTAAGAAATGGAGGAAACGGGATATAGAGCATCTTTCCGAAATTCGTACCCAGCGCGAACACCAGCGAGGCAACCACAATCTGCCCCAAGAGTTTCCAGCGCGGCGACAACCTGAAACGGTCATCATAAACCCCGAGGGCGAGCACAAGAAAAGACATCAGAACGAGCTCAAGCCAGACATTCAGGTCAAAGGGGGTATGCACTTCGCTCAAGTTGGTGCCATATGTGGTGGTTTGCCTTGCTTCTTTCGGCCCCGAACACCTTTGACCATCTGGGCGTATGAAATCGGCTCGACAACAACTGCCTGCTCGAGA
>Ga0307929_1000510_pt1 | contig 37405 bp, 30 predicted proteins | sample AceLakmetage1330_FD_203160 | JGI IMG/M metagenome (GOLD analysis project Ga0307929, IMG submission 203160) | Saline water microbial communities from Ace Lake, Antarctica - #1330 | ecosystem: Environmental > Aquatic > Non-marine Saline and Alkaline > Saline | place: Antarctica: Ace Lake... | reverse complement strand
TTTTCAAAGCGGGCGAATGCCTCAAACGGGCTGGTTGTGAATACGCCGCCAAAATCCCAGATAACCGCCTTCACCATGTGTCTTACCCGTCTTTTCTTTTGTTGATGCCCCAGTCGCGGACCACATCCACCATGGCGGATGTGATGCACGCAAGGTCGTCCGCCTCAATCACCAGAGGCGGTGTTGTATAAACAATATTTCCGAACGGTCTGATCCAGACCCCACGCTCAATGAATTGCGCCTTCATCCAGTCATGATCCGTGTGCGGTTCAAGCTCAATGGCGCCGATGGCACCCTTGACGCGCACATCCTTGACACCCGGCAGCTGCCGGGCCGGTGCAAGTGCGTGCATCAAGTGCGCTTCAATTTTTTCAACGCGTGGCCCCGGCGGATCAAGCTCAAACAGGTCCAGCGACGCATTGGCGGCAGCGCAGCCCAGCGCATTGCCCATATAAGTCGGCCCGTGCATCAACGCTGTTCCGGCGCTGTCTGACAGGAACGCGTCAAACACATGTGTGCGCGCCAAGGTAGCGGCCAGCGGCAGCGTTCCCCCGGTCAGCGCCTTGGAAAGCGTCATGATGTCCGGCACCACGTCTGCCTGCTCGCAGGCAAACATCGTGCCTGTGCGTCCGAAGCCGGTAAAAATTTCATCCAGTATCAGCAGCACGCCATGCCGGTCGCAGGCCGCGCGAATGAAGGCAAGCGTATCGGCTGAATGCAACAACATGCCACCAGCGCCCTGCACCAGCGGCTCCATCACCACGGCGGCAATTCCATCGCAGCGGTCTTCAAGCAGCGTCTCGAATTCCTGTTCCTGCGCGCGTGTCAGCGGCAGGTCGGTAATGATCTGCTCCGCCAGCAATCCGGCGAACAGCGAATGCATGCCCTCTTCAGGGTCGCAGACTGACATGGTGGCGAATGTGTCGCCGTGATAGCCGCCGGTGAACGACACAAAGCGCGAGCGGCCCTTCTCGCCTTTGTTGATCCAGTATTGCACCGCCATCTTCATGGCGATTTCAACGGAAACTGACCCGGATTCAGAGAAGAACACCCGCGTCAGATCACCGGGCGTCATCTTGGCCAGCCGCGCCGCCAGCGTGTAGGCCTGCTCGTGCGCCAGCCCGCCCAGCATCACATGCGGCATGGTCTCCAGCTGCCGCGTCACCGCTTCGCGAATATGGGGATGATTGTAGCCATGCGCCGCCGTCCACCACGAGGCGACCCCGTCTACCAGCTCGCGGCCGTCCGCCATGATAAGCCGGCACCCTTCGGTGCGCGCGATCGGCGCGGGCAGGGGGGCATCCTGCATTTGCGTATAGGGAAGCCAGATATGCTCAAAGCCTTCTTCAAGCCATGCGGGTACGGCACCGGAATGTGTGGGCTGATCGGTCATGTTAAGGGATGGGAAGTCCTTGAGGCAGAATGAGGGGCAGAGCATAGTGCCCTCTCGCCGGGTAACAAGACCCCGTGCCCAATCAAAAAAGAAGCCTGATGCCCCGCTCGACACAAAGCCTTGATGATTTCGCCCGCGCCAAACTGGATGATCTGGAAGCGCGCGGCCAGCGCCGCAGCCTGACCGACACCGCCCGGGGCCCCGCCGGCGTGGCACACCGCGACGGACGCGACGTCATTTCGTTTTGTTGCAACGATTATCTCAACTTGTCGCAGCACCCAGCCGTCAAACAGGCTGCTGCGCAGGCGCTTGAGACTTACGGCGCCAGCAGTGGTGCCTCGCGGCTCGTTACCGGCAACAATCCGCTTTTTGGTGAACTGGAAGCAAAGCTTGCCCGCCTCAAGGGTGCCGAAGCAGCGTTGGTCTTTGGCACCGGCTATCTCGCCAATACCGGCATCATTCCAAGTCTGATGCGCGACGGTGATCTCATTCTGGCGGATGAGTTGAGCCACGCCTGTCTTGTGTCCGGCGCGCGGCTGTCGGGCGCGCGTGTGCAGATGTTCCGCCACAACGACATGGATGATCTTGCGGCCCGGCTTGATGAGCTGCGCAATACCGCCCGCCACGCATTGATCGTCACCGACGGCGTTTTCTCCATGGATGGAGACCTGGCACCCCTGCCGCAGATGACAGCACTGGCGCGCGCACATGACGCGTGGCTGATGACTGACGATGCGCATGGGCTTGGCGTTGTCGGCGAGGGGCGCGGCTCGAGCTATGCCTTTGGTCCGGGCAAAATGGACGTGCCATTGCAAATGGGCACGCTGTCGAAGGCGGTCGGGGGCTTTGGTGGTTATCTGTGTGCCAGCCAGCCGGTGATCGATCTGTTGAAAAGCCGTGCGCGGACGCTGGTGTATTCAACCGGCCTGCCGCCTGCCAGCATTGCCGCTGCCAGCGCAGCACTGGACATTATTGAATCCGACAAAGCCCTCATCGAAAAACCGGTCGCCAATGCCGCGCAGTTCTGCCGTGAAGCAGGCCTGCCTGCGCCACAAAGCCCCATCGTGCCGGTACTGATCGGAGAAGAAAACGCCGCGCTTGCGGCCTCCGCCATGCTGCTTGATGAGGGCTATCTGGTGACAGCCATTCGCCCGCCAACCGTACCTGCAGGCACGGCGCGGTTGCGCATCACCTTCATGGCTGAACATGCGCCTGCCGACATTTCGCGCCTCGCCGTCATTGTCCGTGACCGCATCATCCGCCGGCCTGCCGCATGAGTGCACATGCGTTCTTCGTCACGGCGTCCGGCACCGATATCGGCAAGACATACGTAACAACGGGCCTCATAAGGGCTTTGCAGGCTAGGGGTGTGCCCGTCTCAGCACTCAAGCCACTGATCACCGACTTCACAGCACGGACGGCACCGGGCAGTGACACCGCACTGATTCTCAAAGCCCTCGGCGAAGACGTGACCGACCAGGCAATTGCCTGTCTGTCACCCTGGCGTTATGAGGCGGCGCTCGCGCCCGACATGGCGGCAGCGCACGAGGGCAAAACCGTCCCCTATGACGAAGTGGTGGCCTTCTGCGCCGCTGCGCGCGATGCGGCCCAGCAAAAGAGCGTCTTGATTGTGGAGGGTGCTGGCGGAGTGCTGGTGCCTGTTGATGATCGCCATACCATGCGGGATTTCATGCGGGATCTGGCAGCGCAGCCCATTCTGGTGGTGGGCAGCTATCTGGGGACCATCAGTCACACGCTCACCGCCGTTGAAGCCCTGGTCAATGCCGGCATGCCGCCGCTTGCCGTGGTGGTGAGTGAAAGTGAGGATGCGGGCATCGCGCTGGCGGATACCTGTGCGGCGATCGCCCGTTTCCTTGGCCCGGTGCCGCTGCTGCCGTTGCCGCGCAACAGTGACGCGGCTTTTGCCGATCTGGCCGATCTGACCTTGGCGGCGCTCTAAATCTCATCATTCCATGAAAAACGGGTGGCCCCGGCACTGCCGGAACCACCCGCTTTTTCAGCCTCGCACTGCCTTTGGGGGCAGGGGCGTTAGTGGTGGGGATGCGCCTTGTAAAATGCCATCCGCCGCGAGAATGAACGCTCGTCTTCGATCGTATGACCGCTGATCATACGAGATGCGCCGCGCTGCTCTCTCCGAGGGGGAAGCCCGAAGGAGAGCCAGTACATCATATTCTTCAGCATGGTTGGCCCTCCATTTTTAAAGGTGAAAGCTGGACTGGTAATCGGCCTTGTCATAAAACCGTAATGTATATTCTGTATACGCACACCGTGCGCACGCGTCAATAAAAAAGCGCACGAAGTGCGCAGATCGTCCGAAAAGCGCATCTTGGTTAGGGCTACTCAGTAATGGATGAGAAAGACTTCAAGCGCTGGAGAAAGTCTTTGGGGATGTCGCAAAAAGACGCGGCAAAAGCACTCGGGCTAAAACCTCGTATTATTCAATATTATGAGAAAGGAGAGCGCGACGGAGAGAAAGTAAAAGTCCCTCGTTCCATTCGTCTTGCCTGTCATGCGCTCGCACATGGCGTGACCGATTATCACGGCCCAAATGCAGGCCAAGAGGTTAATGAAAATTAACCAAGACACCGTGTGTCATAATTACGGGCGAACACAGTCCAGAAGCGTGCCCAATTGGCCAATACGACGGTGTACAGTGCGCGCCTGACGCGGCACATGCCCGGTAGAGGCATTTGCATTCATGACCAGCGGGTTGGGCAGTATCGCCGCCAGCCGGGCTGCTTCGTTTGACGTCAGTTTGCGGGCGGAAACCCCGAAGTGATACTGCGCCGCGGCTTCGATGCCGAACACGCCCGGCCCCCATTCGGCAATATTGAGATAGACCTCGATAATCCGCCGCTTTGGCCACAGCGCCTCAATGAGGGTGGCCACGTACAGTTCCAGCGCCTTGCGCACATAGCTGCGCTGCGGCCACAGCATCAGGTTGCGGGCGGTCTGCATGGTAATGGTGCTGGCTCCGCCATCGGTGCTCCCGCCCATCTCGGCGCCCGCCGCATGCCAAAGCGCACTCCAGTCAACACCGCCATGGACGCAGAACTGATTGTCTTCGGACGCAATCACCGCATAGCGCACGCTTGGAGCGATTTCCTCCAGCGGCACCCAGTCGCGCGTAATGCTCTCGCCTTGCACCAGCCGCAGCATCATCACCGAGGTCACCGGCGGCGGTACAATACGGTAGATCAATATGAGGGTTATAGGCAGCGCGACGAAAAGGCCGACCAGTCCAGTCAGCACCCATTCAATCAGCGATAGCTCGCCATGCATCAGCCGCGACACAAATTTGCGCCCGCGATGCCTGATGCCGCTTGATGTATGCCGCCGAATTGGTGCCAAAACCGTTCCCCGGGCCGGTGAGGTCGTCAAAGTCACGTGTGATCAAATGCCAGCCTAGCCCCGTACAGGCAAACAAATTGATACGCCGCTATCTTTTGAACGACCCAAGAATGCCGCGGATGAGTTCCCGCCCCAATACGGTACCGACCTGCCGAACCACCGATTTCACAAAGGCTTCGGTTGTGCTCTGGCGGTTTGAGGTGCGCGGACGGGCGCGCGCTTCTGCTTTTTCACGCGCAGCGCGGTCTTTCGCAGCGGCCTCTTCTGCGTCCTTCTTGGCGTTGGCCGTTTCAAGCTCGGCCCCGCGCTTTTTCAAAATCTCGTAAGCGGATTCACGATCCACGGCCGTGTCATAGACGCCGCCCACCGGGCTGCCGGACATTGCGGCCTTGCGCTCCTCCGGTGTTGCCGGCCCCAGCCGAGAGCGTGGCGGGCGGATCAGTGTGCGTTCGACGATGCCCGGCACACCTTTTTCGCCCAGTGTCGAGGTCAGAGCTTCGCCCACACCCAGTTCGGTGATGACGGTGGCCGTATCGAGGTTCGGATTGGCACGGAAGGTATCCGCCGCAACTCGCACAGCTTTTTGGTCTCGCGGCGTGAAGGCGCGTAGCGCGTGCTGAATGCGGTTGCCGAGCTGGCCGAGAACCTCGTCGGGAATATCCATCGGGTTTTGAGTCACGAAATAGATGCCCACGCCCTTGGAGCGGATCAGCTTCACCACCTGCGCAATCCGGTCGAGCAGGTGCTTAGGTGCATCATCAAACAGCAGATGCGCTTCGTCGAAAAAGAACACCAGCTTCGGCTTGTCCGGGTCGCCCACCTCGGGCAAGTCCTCAAACAGTTCCGACATCAGCCACAGCAGAAACGTCGCATAGAGTTGCGGTGCCATAATAAGTTTGTCGGACGCCAGAATATTGATCTGTCCACGCCCGTCATATGTGGTGCGGATCATATCCTGGAGCCGCAGTGCAGGTTCGCCGAAGAATTTGTCGCCGCCCTGCGTCTCCAACGTCAAAAGCCGGCGTTGAATCGCGCCGATAGAAGCGCGTGAAACATTGCCATAGCGCGCAGAAATATCCTTGGCGTTGTCAGCAAGGAATACCAGCATCTCGCGCAGGTCTTTGAGGTCCAGCAGAAGCAACCCGTCTTCGTCGGCAATCTTGAAGGCAATCGTGAGAACACCCTCCTGGGTGTCATTCAGCCCCAGTTGGCGCGACAGCAGGATCGGCCCCATTTCCGAGATTGTGGTGCGCACCGGGTGGCCCTGTTCGCCGAATACATCCCAGAACACCACAGGATAACGGGTAAAGGAGTAATCCTTGAGGCCGATCGTCTCCGCCCGCTTGGCCAAAAAATCCTTTGCCACACCCGCCTGGCTCATGCCGGACAGATCGCCCTTCACATCCGCCATGAACACGGGAACGCCAGCTTCTGAAAAGCCCTCTGCAAGGATCTGCAGCGACACGGTCTTGCCAGTGCCCGTCGCGCCTGCAATCAGCCCGTGCCGGTTGGCAAGTTTCAGCGATAGATGCTGGTCGATCGACCCGCGGCCGATGAAAAGAGAGTCAATCATGGAATCCATTCGTATACTGAGGACTAATCTTTGAGGAACTCACGCGCCAGCGCCATGAACTCTTCCTGACGGTCATGGTGTACCCAGTGTCCCGCACCCTCTACATCGGCGGTGGTTGCATTCTTGAATGCATTGATGCGCCCGTCTTTGACGGGATCAGACGCCCAGCTTTCAGTGCCGCGCACCAACAGCACAGGTGCCTCGATGCGGCCCCAAAGTTCGTTGGTCTCTTCGGTGTCCCACCGGTCCGGCGGAAACGCGCGCACATAGTTATCGAACTTCCACGAGAATGTGCCGTCCTCGTTCTGGTTCATACCGTGCACAGTGAGATGCCGCGCCCGCTCGGGGCTTAGATGCGGGTTTTCCCCCTGCATCCGCTGCAGGGCGTCTTCAAGCGTTGGGTATTTGCGCGGTGTGCGGCCAGACAGATCCCGCATCTGATCCACCCAGCCTGACAGCCGCTCATGCGCCGCCTTCCCGGCGCGCGCCGCCAGCATCTTCGGCGGCGGCCCCAACCCTTCAATGGCGATGAGCTTCTTCACCGTGTCGGGATAAATCCCCGCATAGCGCAGCGAGATCGCACCACCATAGGAGTGGGCCAGAATTTTCAGCGGCGCCAGCTTCTGCTGATGGATGAGCTGGGCAATGTCATAGACATAATCATTGGTGAGATAGGTGCCGCCGACCATCCACTGGCTGTCGCCATGACCGCGCAGATCAGGCGCGATGATGTGGTAATCCTTGCGCAGGTCTTCTGCCACCCAGTCCCAGTTGCGGCAGTGATCGCGGCCCCCATGCACCAGCAATAACGGCGGTGCTTCCGGGTTGCCCCAGTCCACATAGTGCAGCCGAAGCCGTTGCGAAAAATAGTTGTGGGAGGCAGGCCCGATGGCGAGATGGGATTTGCTGGTCATTGATTGTGGCTTCTGACGGGTTTGGAGGCAGATGGAGGCAATCCGGGACTCGGGCCGGACCGCAGTAGGTAAGGGGCCACAATAGCACTGCGCGGCCGCTTGGGTGGGGACTGTTTTTGCATAAATGTGGTTGAGGCTGGCAGAGCCTCACATCCGGCGGAGCACCTTGGCCGCTAGGCGGATGTGGCCATCCGGCTATCTGCCGGTTTCACGCGACTTGCCGGAAAGACAAGGCGTGCGGTCGTGCCTTCCTTCAACCTGCTGTCAATCTGCAGGTCGCCATCATGCAGCTTCATGAACGCTGCCACTATTGTAAGGCCCATACCGACACCGCCCGCAGTTCGGTTGGCGGTCCTTTGAACCTGCTGGAACGGCATAAGTATTGAACTCAGCATTGTCTCGGGGATGCCGCGGCCTTCGTCTTCGACTTCGACAATGACACTGCCGTCGGGGCCTGCATGGCAGCGTACATAGATTTTGCCCCCCCCATCATAGGCTTTGCCTGCATTGGTGAGCAGATTGCGGATCGCCTGTTGCACCAGATGCGCGTCTGCAAAAATGTTTGGCACAGCAGGGTCAAAATCGGTTTCGATGCTGCTACCTGATAGGGCCACATCGTCTCTGGCAACAGCTATTGCTGATTCTGTAATTTCAGCGAGGCTCAGCTCGTCCTCTACCATCGGCATGTCGCCCATTTCGACACGCGAAATATCCAGAATATCCGTCACGATGGACAGCAGGTGCCGTCCGCCTTCGTGAATATGCCCGGCATATTCCAGATAGTCAGGATGACCCACCGGACCGCTTGCCTCGCTGGCCATGATTTGTGAAAAGCCGATGATTGCGTTGAGCGGTGTGCGCAGTTCGTGGCTCATATTGGCGAGGAAGTCCGTCTTTGCACGGTTAGCCCGCTCGGCCTGTTCACGCGCCTCTTTCATGGCCGTCACGGCACGCACACCGTCCGTCACATCCCGAATTGTCAGGCCGAACACGATGCGGGATGCGTGGCCGCGTGCGGTATGGGCCGTGTCCGGCACCTTACTGCGATTGATCACCAGTTCGACGTAGAGTTTTTCACCACCATCGTCGCGCGTGGCGAGGAAGCGATCTCCGCGCGGCAGCGTATGCCATCCGTCATCCGGGCGTTCGATTTCAAAGGACAGTTCGGAAAACAACTCATCCAGGCTACTGCCGGACTCTTGAGGCAACACGCCACACAGCTCAAACGAGCGATCGTTTGCTGTCTCGACCTGACCGTTCTCATCCAGAATGACAATGCCATCGAAACTATCCGACACCACCCGATGCAGCAGGATCCTTTGATACGCGGCAATACGTTTCTGGCGCGCGGCTTGGGTTTGCTGCACATCGGCAACCAACATGATCTGTGTACCGATCGCTGTCACCAGCGCCAGCATCATGGGAATGGTATCAATGCTGATCGCTGCAGCTGCTTGCGCCAGAACTGCACTGGCCGCCAGCAGGACCAGGGCTGCAATGGCGGTCATGCCACGTGCTCGCCACCCCCATCGCGTGGGCAGCCATACGGCGAAGCCAACTATCAGCAATACGCTCAGCACAACGGCAAAAGTGCCTGTGCGATGGATGCTACGGTCCTGATAGAGGGTTTCAAAACCCATTGCCTGAACCATCGGACCGGACATCACGCCGTAGCGGGGCACTGCAAAGTGGTCGCCCAGCTCCACCGCTGTGCCGCCAATGATGATCCGTTTTCCGTTGACCGCTTCAACGGAAAAGTCACCGGCCATGACATCGGCGAACGAGATGCGCGGGATGCCGCTCACATCAATACCGTAGTCCACATAGAATGGTTGCGGCGACGTCTTTGCTTTGCCGGCCAGCAGGGCAAACATCGAATAGTGGAACTCGTCGTTGGCACCGCGCATGCCATAGATCAGCTGCCGCAATCGGCCATCCGCATCGGGAATGACGGTGACACTACCCAGCCATGCATTCGGGCCAAGGGTTTCATGCGGCCGGGCGTCGATAAGTCCGGCATCAATATCGCCCGGCACCGCAAGTTGCGTGAAGGCAGGCAGAATGACATGGCCACCGGCGTCTTTCAGCGCATCTGCAAGTGCAGCGGTCTCATTTGGATTGGTCCGCGCGCTCATATCAACGTCGATGGCAATTTCGCTGGCGCCAGCGGCTGTCAGTGCCCGCACCGCGAAAGCATATGTATTTCGCGGCAGCGGCCACTGGCCCAGTTTCTTGATGGTGCTGGCGTCAATTTGAACGGCAACGATGTCACCGCTGGCCGGGCGGGTGACGATGTCAAACCGGCTTTCCAGCATAGCGAGTTCGAGCGTTTCCAGCACGCCGGAGCCATACGCCCCCAGTGCCACGCTTACTGCCAACAATGCCTGGTAAAGCCTTTGCACCCGCCGAAAATCCCTGTTTCCAAACGACACCAGCCGGAAGGTTGCCCTCCCGGCTGGTCAGTATCCTGCAAAGACTGGTTAGATCTGGTTAAGGCCTAGAGCAGGCCCAGAGCCAGGCCGTTGCCATTGCCACCAGCATTATTGCCGTTCCCGTTCCCGTTCCCGTTGCCATTTCCGTTGCCACCGGCATTGTTGCTGCCGACGCCTAGAGCCAGGCCGTTGCCACCGACACTCACGCCGAGGGCCAACCCACCGCTGGAACTGTTGTCGGCACCCGCGCTCACGCCGAGGGCCAACCCACCGCTGGAACTGTTGCCAGCACCCGCGCTCACACCGAGGGCCAGTCCACCACCGGAACTGTTACCTGCACCCGCGCTCACACCGAGGGCCAATCCACCACCGGAGCTGTTGCCTGAGCTGGCACTCACGCCAAGGGCTACCCCGCCGCCGCCAGCGTCGCTGCTGTTCCCGGCACCACCGCTAGCAGCCGCACCCAGCGCCAGGCCACCACCACCCGCGTCATTCGAGCTACCGCTATTCCCGGCGCCAGGCGCAAGGGATGCGGCAACTGGTGACGCATTTGCAACGCCGGTTGCGGACGCATTGGCACGGGCAGATATGATGGCCCCATCTTCTTTGCCGGATTGGGCCGCATCAGCAGCCGAAGAAGAGCCTTCGCCCGGTGCCACTGCGGCCCGCACGAGGCCACCGGTTGCAGCGGGCACATCAAGGCTCTGTACGCCCAGAGCCGTCTGCAGTTTCACGGGCTTGGGTGTAACGGGCGTAATGCCGGAATTGTTGCTGGCATTGCTCGGCACAGCCGCGCGCGGCTTGCGGCCCATGCGCTGGGCCTTGCTGGGGGCAGTTGCCCCCGGGCCTGTTACCGAAAGTCCACCACCGATGGCTGCGGAAACGCCAGCCGTCTGGCCCGGCCGCACCATGCCGACATCGCCGGAGGCAAAGTCGAGCACCTCAACGGCCCCCTCGACCACATGCACCGACGACCTGCCGTCCGCAACGGTTACCGCAAACTTGGTGCCCTTCACGACGGCCGCCAGATAAGGCGTTTCCACTTCAAAATGCTGGTGATTCTTTTTCTCAACCGACAAAAGGATTGTGCCGATTGACTGAATGATTGTTGTTGCCAGACCCTCGCGTGCTTCGGGTGCCAGCTCGATACTGGTATTGGGCGCGATGACCACGGCTTCATCACCACGCCGCAGGATTGCGCGACCGGTAGAGCCGGTGGTGATGGTGGTGCCGGAAGGGAGCGTTTTGGTGCCGCCCAGCGACGCGGGCGTCGCGCCATCCATGGCGACCCAGACTTCGCCGCTTTGCGAATCGATCTGCCAAAGGTCCGCAGCATGTGCTGTCGCCGCCATGGCAATGGCAGCAACAATAAGAACGACGCTGGCCAATCCATTCTGGATATAGCGTTTCATCACAAAACTCCCGATCAAATCAGCTCCGAACCCAGGAGAACTCTCGCAGAACACACAACCTCTAGAAACAAAGCCTTGAGAACAAAGGAAAGGATCACTTAACACTTAGGTATGTATTTTAGTGGCTAAGAGATTTTTAGGCTTATAAACCCTTGCAAATCCTCACATGGGAATTCGCAGTGTTATGAGGCGGGACGGGATGAAAAATTGCGGCGGAACCATTGGCGCCGCCATGAAAACCATGGTCATCGCGCATCCTCATCTCAGGGCCGTTCTCGTTGCCCTTGTGGCAGCAAGCCTCTCTTGTCCGTCAGACGCGTTTGCACAGGCGTCCCAGACGGCTGATCCGAGCCGCGTGGAAGACCAGATCCGCGACCGCGACCTGCTGCGCGGCCGGATTGAGGCTGATGCTCCAGCGCCAGAGGTCGACAGGGCAGCCCGGCTCGATGCGCAGGACCAGCGCTTTGTCCTGTCCGCAGTCACCATTGAAGGGGCGACCGTCGTCAGCGGCGAAGATATCGCCGGCACATATGCAGACAAGCTTGCGACGGAAATAGGACCGGCTGAGCTTGAAGAAATTGCCGCCGCCATAACGGCAATCTATCGCGACCGCGGCTATGCCCTGTCGCGCGCCGTGGTTCCACGGCAGGATGTGTCGCTCGGTCTCATCCGCATTCAGATCATCGAAGGTTATGTGGCCCATGTCAGCACCAGCGGGACGGTGCCTGAATATGCGATTCGCGGCTATGCACAGCGGTTGAAAGCCGAGCGCCCGCTGACGCTTTCAACGCTTGAGCGCAACATGTTGCTCATCAATGATTTTCCCGGTGCCGCGTTGAAGGACGCCACCTTGAACGAAGATCCGCAGATGCCCGGTGCCTTTGAACTGGCGCTGGATATTACGTTCGATGCCCTCGGGGGTACGCTGTACACGGATAATCGTGGTTCCGCCGAAGTTGGGCCCATCCAGGTGGGCGGCAGTGTGGAATTGCGAAATGCGCTTGGTTTCGGGGATGCCATCTCGCTTACAAGCTTCACCGTGCCGCACGACCCTGAAGAGCTCCAGCTCATTCGCGTTGCGTATGCGACACCACTTGGCTCGTCCGGCTTGCAGGCAAGTTTGAGCGCTTCAGGAAGCTGGATTGATGCCGGCGGCACGCTTGATTCGATTGATGATGAGAGCAACAGCCGCACCGTGTCAGCGCAAATCTCCTATCCGATTCTTCGTCGCCGCGATCAAAGCCTGTGGGTCAGCGGTACGTTCGATATGCGCGATGCCGAGGAGAAGGCCATTTTCGGAACCGCCTTCGATGAAACGGTCGTCGTTCTGCGCGGCAGCATTTCCGGCATGACTGTGGATCCGATAGGCGGGCGCACCTACGCGACGGTCCGTGTCTCCAAGGGTGTGCGCATGTTGGGTGCCGCAAAGAAGGGCGATGCCCTGCTGTCGCGCTTTGACGCTGATCCGCAGGCCGCTACCGTCATGGTGGATATTTCCCGCTACCAGCAAATCATCGGCGATACCCTGTCCGCCACCCTTTCAGGGCGCGCCCAGCGCGCCAGTGCGCCGCTTGTGTCATCTGAAGAGTTCACCCTGGGCGGTGCGCGCTTCGGCCGGGGGTATGAATATGGTGAATTGACCGGGGATGACGGCATTGCCGGCTCAGCCGAACTGACCTTGGCGCCGGATTTTGGCATCGAGGGTCTGCTGTCAAAGCCACAGTTTTATGTCTTTTACGACACCGGGGCCGTTTGGAATCGCAATATTGCATTCGGCGACAGCCGTCAGTCTCTGTCCTCTGCCGGCTTCGGATTGAGGGCTCTTGTCGCGGACACGGTCAATGGCGGCATTGAACTGGCCAAGCCGCTGGACCGCGATACTGGACGGACCGATAGCCAGGAATGGCAGGGGCTGTTTTTTCTCGCGACAAGCTTCTAGCTCATCACACCTGATTCGGGGGGGGCGCGCTATCAGCTTGCCTCGAGCAGCGATCCCGTCCGCAGCAGTATCGACAGGTCCCGTATATCGATCGGCTTTTTGAGAAATCCTTCAAAGCCGACTTCCTCAAATGAGGACGTTCCCCACGCATCGACTTCGGCTGAACAGGCATAAATAACTGCCTTGCTGCCAAGTTCTCTGATTTTCTGCATCGCTTCCACGCCGTCCATGCCGGGCATCACGATGTCCATGAGGATGACATCCGGTGACGATGAGCGCGCCTTTTCGATCCCCTCATAGCCGTCCTCGGCCAGAATGGTCACATGGCCAAGTGCTGCTACCAGCCGCTTGAGCAGCAACCGGTTGGAGGCGTTGTCGTCAACCACGAGCACAGTTTTCGCTGCGCCCTTTGAGTATGCCTCGCCGGATGGGGCCGCAATGTGCTCGGTCCGGTCTTTCGGAACGGTGCGATCCGCATTCGCGGCCGGTCTTTGCGTCATTTTTAGGCTCCTATTGCGCCTGCAGCGCGGGAAAGAATTTGGCGTAACCTACATATGAACACCCAAAAGAGCATAAAGTTCATTGATGCAGCATTTTTATGTGCATATGCTACCGCTGACAGTTTGTCGGAGGGGTGTGTGCCGACAAACTGACGAAGGGCGCAATGGCCGAAGGGGTGGCACTGGGGAGTGCCAAATTTGTAAGTACACAGTCAACACATATCGAAATAGGTGTTGTTAAAAGAACGCTAGTCCGAATCATTACTGATCAGACTAAAGTTGGATTTAGCCCACTTATTATATTCGTAGATTGTTTTTTTTACAGCTTCCGGATGTGCAATTAGCACTCAGGTCGGTCCTTCATCCACAAGCATCGGTGTGCAGCATATGTTCAGCTGCGCGCCTAGTAACCAGTACAACGAATTGCGCGTTATGCGTGTTTCAAGGGGGAGAGTATAAGTTTTGCGCGTTATGTCCAGTGAACGGCGCGAGCTGCCGGTAAAAGAAAGCAGTTCGACGACGTGACGAAATTGAAAAACCTAACCCCCCGTGAAGAGGCGGCAATGGCAGCTGTCGAGCTGCTCGAGATTACCTCCCGGCTATCTGCACAGTTGTGCGATAAATCCGACCTCACTCAGACCCAATGGACGGCTCTGCGTTTCTTCTCCGACCAGTCGACAAATGCGACAATCGGCGAGTTTGCGGAATTCTTCAGGGTGTCGCCCTCAAGTGCATCGCAGACCCTGTCGCGGCTGCGCGACCGCAAACTGGTTGTGTATGTGCGGCCCGAAACCGACAGGCGGCGATGTGAAGTGGAACTGACCCCCGCAGGTCAGGAAAAGCTCGAGAACGATCCGGCATTGCAATTGATGGAGCGTTTGCTTCGTCTTGAGCAGGATCAGTTTGACGGACTGGTTCAGGGCCTCACGGGCCTCATCACCGATGATGCAAAGATGTTCGACTAGCAGCGCAAGCGTTGCCGGCAGCCTTGCTTGCCAATGTCAAAGTGCACCCGGAACGGGTCGGCCGTGTGGTTAGTCCGCGACGTATTGCGGCCAGTTGGATTTGATGTAGGTCACAAAGGTCGGGGAAATGCCCTCCGCGCCCAGTTGTGCCGGTGTGAGCGGCGGTGATGCCGGTGTAAATGTACGATCCTGAGCGTAACGCTGCGGAAAATCGTGATTCCACATGGCTGCCCGGCCGAGCATCACATAGTCATAGCCCAAATCCATCAGCCGTTCGGCTTCTTGTGGTGTCTGGATTTGGCCCGCCGCGCCCAGCTTCACACTGCCGCGCTCAAGCGCTGCAAAGTAATCCGCCAGGGTCTTCCCCTTGAATTCGCCCTCTTCCGGTTCCTTGAAGCAATCCCACAAGGACATGTCGAGGAAATCCACGCGGGAATCCTTCAGCAGCTTGCCGGCAACGCCTAGAACCTCACCAAGCTGCATGCCGAAGCGTTCCGGCGACAGCCGCACCCCGAGCACGAAATCCTTGCGGCAGCGCGCACGAATGCCCTCGATGATCTCAAACAGAATGCGGAAGCGCCCCTCCACGTCGCCGCCATAGGCATCGTCGCGGTGATTAATCGAGGCGCTGAAATACTGGCAGAGAATGTAGCCATGTGCGCCGTGCAGTTCGACGCCGTCAAAGCCCGCCGCTTCGGCCCGCTCGGCACCGCGCACGAAGTCTTCAACCAGCTGCTGCGTCTCCGCCAAAGTCAGCCCACGTGCGCCTGAGCGCTCATTATCCGATGGGCACACAGGTGGTCCATCAATCAGATCCTTCACCAGCGACGAGCGCATGCCCGCATGATGCAGTTGCACCAGCGCCGCGCTGTGATGCTGCTTTATGCCGTCAGCCAGCCGCATCAGCCCGGGAATATGCTTGTCATCCCAGATGCCGAGCTGACCCGGAAATCCCTGACCCACCGCCTGCACATGCGATGCGCAGGTCATGGTCAGCCCGAACCCGCCTTTGGCCCGCATGGTCAGCCAGGTGTACTCGTCATCAGACAGCGTGCCGTCCGCATGGCTCTGGCAATTGGTCAGCGGGGCCAGCATGAAGCGATTCGGCATCGTTTGGCCGCAGGTGAAGGCGAGCGGCGAAAGCAGGTCGGTCATGGGGCGTATCCGGATAATGGAAGGAGCATGCTGGTTGGAACAAGGTTCAAACCATTTAGTAAGATGAGGCGACCCTTGCGAACGCAATGGCGCACTGGTTCGAATGGGATTCGAACCACTTATTATGATGAAACGGCCTTTGCGAAAGCAATGGCGCGCCGGGGAAGATTCGAACTCCCGACCCCCAGATTCGTAGTCTGGTGCTCTATCCAGCTGAGCTACCGGCGCGGATATCGCGGATATGAGATGGCCAAAGTGGCCGTGGCAGACCCTGTCTCCCTCAAATGCGGGAGCATGTGGCCCCGCCCGCGAAGGCGCGTAGCTCTAATGCAGGTCGCGCCGCTGTGCAAGTGGCAATGGCCGGTAATAGACGCGGGATCGGCAAAAGCCGGCAAGTTTTGAAGGTGAGTCGGGCATGTCTGGATGCTGCGGATGGCCGCATATGACCATGGTTGCAGTGACCTGCGCTGGTGATATGCCGGTACGCAGAGTTTCAGGGGCCTGCTATTCACCATAAAACCCCCGCTTGTGAGCGGATTCCGCATTGGTTAGAGTGACTTCGGTTTCCCGCTGCACTATAGGTGCAAGGGAGACCGGCGGACGAGCCCGTCAGGCGCCAGATGCGGCGGTGCCTGGGGACCACAGCTCTTCGCGACTCAGTCTGCCGGATGCGGGGTGGCGGGGCATTTGCCTCTTGTTAGCTTTGCATCTGGTAATTGTATCAACCGGACGCGGCTCAGGTGAGCCTGCGCTCCAGTTTCAGGGGGCCTGCCTTATAGTTCCCGGCATTTTTAGCGCGGCAGTGTCGCGCATGTGTCGGTTCAGCTCGATGGCAGACTGCCTGCATAAGCAAAAGGGTAATAAGAGCGCGCGATGACCACCCCCCACATTTTTAATGCTCCCCGCGCCCACTCCCTGAAACACGCGTCACTCGCTTTGGTGGCCGGTGCAGCCTTGCTGTTGAGCGGCTGCGCGGCCTTGGGCGATTCGGACCTGTTCGGCAATTCAGGAAGCGGCACCACATCAGCTTCCAATGCAGCGGGCACCCGCGCAGTGGCAACCGATGTCGGCGTTGCCGCCCAGAGCTTTGAAGCGCTCAGTGTCACGGACGGATCCCCGACCGGCACAAGCGTTGGCCGCAAGGTTGAAGACCTGCGCCAGGAACTGCGCACGTTGCAGAGCGTGATGGAAACCGAAACCGCCAGCGTCAACACATTGCGCGCCCGGGCCACCGCCAATTCGCGCGACTACCATGAGACCCGCGGGGCCATCACCTCGCGCTTGCAGCGGGGCACCACGCCGGGCAACCCGGAACTGGTGGCTCAATGGAACACGGCACAGGCACAGCTTGATGCCATTTCCTCGGACATCAACGCCATGTCGGGCAAGTCCACAGAGATCGCAACCCATGCCTCCACCGCCAATTATCTGCTGGAAGCAACCCAGGCCACGTTCTCGCTCTCAGGTGCCATTGAAGAAGATCACCGCCAGCTGCGCATCTTGCAGGACGAAACCCGCCAGACCACAGTGCTCATCGAGCGTGTGCTGACAGAGTTGCGCGACGATATTGCCCGCCAGACCACTTACGTGGCCAATGAGCGCTCAAGCCTCACGACGTTGGCCAATGCCATCAAGGCAGGCGAGTTGTTCGGTTCAGGTCTCTCGGTGTCAAACATTGCACCGCCCGCAGCCATTGCCGCACCGGCATTGTCGACGCCAGCCGCCGCCGGCACGCCGGCACTGGTCACCATCCGTTTTGACCGGCCCAACGTGCAGTATCAGCAGGCGCTTTACACAGCGCTTAGTCGTGCGCTTGAGGTTCGCCCCAACGCCCAGTTCGATGTTGTGGCCATCAGCCCCTCCGCCGGTAGCCCGGACAAGGTGCAGATTGCGCAGAGCCAGTCTCGCCGCAATGCGGAAACGGTCGTGCGCACCATGAACGAGATGGGCCTGCCCGCAGACCGCATCCGCCTGTCTTCTACCACCCGTGGTGACGTACCGGCCAATGAAGTGCGCGTTTACGTCCGCTAGCATGTCGCCTGCATCCGGTCTCGCCGCAAACCGTTCGCCGGCTTGCAGATGGGGGCCTGATGTCTGATCACCAAACACCGCAACCAGCTATCCCTGAGCACGCAGCTCTGCACGCCGCCGTTCAGGCTGCGCGCCCGCAGCCGCATCATCGCCTGGCCGGTCTTGTCGGCGGCATAGCGGCATTTTTCCTGATCACTCTTATTGGCCCGCCTGAGGGCATCAGCCAGCCCGCCTGGCTGACCCTTGCGGTTGCAGCTCTGATGGCGATCTGGTGGGCGAGCGAAGCCCTGCCCCTTGCGGCGACAGCAATGGTGCCGCTGGTCGCGTTTCCCCTGCTTGGCATTCATGACTTTAGTGCAACGGCAGCATCCTATGCGCACCCACTCATTTTTCTGTTCATGGGCGGGTTCCTGGTGGCACAGGCCATGCAGCGTTGGGACCTGCACCGCCGCATGGCGCTTTCCATTGCCGTGCGCGCAGGGGCGGAGCCACGCAACCTCATTGCCGGCTTCATGGTGGCGACCGCCTTTTTGAGCATGTGGGTCTCCAACACCGCCACCACCATAATGATGTTGCCAATCGCAGCGTCAGTCGTGTCGGTCATCTTGCTGAACAGCCCGCATGCCAAACCGAAGGACGCCCAGCGGTTCGGTCTCGCGACCATGCTGGCCATTGCCTACAGCGCCAGCATCGGCGGCATCGGCACTTTGGTGGGAACACCCCCCAACGCGCTGTTCGCGGCATTCTTCGCGCAGGAATTTGGGATCGAAGTTTCCTTTGCCGCATGGATGGTGATGGCGGCACCCATCGTAATCATCATGTTACCTGCGGTCTGGTTGGTGCTGACCCGGCTCGTGTATCCGTTTGACCTTGGCCGCACGTCAGATGAAGCCGAACATGGGCAGCAGATCGTGCGCGGACAACTTGATGCGATGGGCCGCATGTCAGCCCCTGAAAGTCGTGTCGCTATTGTTTTTGCGGTGATGGCGTTGTTGTGGCTCACCCGGCCACTGCTCGATGACTTCGCGATGCTCGGCGCCCTGTCGGATTCAGGTATCGCCATCGCGGGGGCTCTGGCGCTGTTCCTCATCCCAGCCGGCCGCACCCATCGCGATGGCGAAGTATTGGAAGCCGGCACCCGCTTGCTCGACTGGGAGCATGCAAAGCGCATCTCGTGGGACGTGCTGATTCTCTTCGGCGGCGGGCTGGCACTCGCCGGGGCATTTTCCCACACGGGCCTTGCAGAAGCGCTGGGCAAAGAACTGGCTGGACTGTCGGGTTTGCCGTTGATCGTATTGGTGCTCGCCGTGGCCAGTATGGTGATTTTTCTGACCGAACTCACCAGCAACACGGCAACAGTAGCGGCATTGCTGCCGGTAACTGCAGCGCTTGCCGAAGCAACCGGCCACTCGCCGCTGGTGCTGGCTGTTGCAGCCGTCATGGCGGCATCCTGCGCCTTCATGTTGCCGGTAGCGACACCACCCAATGCAATTGTGTTCGCTTCGGGCTACGTGACTGTGCCGCAGATGATGCGTGCAGGTTTTGCGCTCAACGTAGTCGGCATTGTGCTCATCACACTGCTCGCTACCTTTCTGGCACCGCTCGTCTTTGGCGTAACCGCAAACTAATCGCCAAACGTGTCGCGGTAGGACTGCGCGTCGCCCAGTGTTTTCGCCTCATAGACCCCGCGGGCAATGGCGCGCGCCACCACATCCGCCGCCAGGGCACCCAGCATGGCCACTATGGCTGGGCGCGGTTGATCCTCCGGCAGCGGGCATGTGCCCGTTGCCAGAGCAAACACAACGTCGCCGTCAAAGGGCGTATGGATAGGCCGCACCGCGCGCGCGTAGCCATCCTGCGCCATCATCGCGACCCGTTTTGTTTCTATGGGGGTGAGCGCTGCATCAGTCGCCACAACGCTGATCGTGGTGTTCATGCCGGGTGACGCACCCAATTTGGAATCTGTGTAGGGGTCATCGGGCAGGCGATCTGGTGCCGGCACCCGAGACTGGCCGCCTAACTCATCATTCTTTTCAAAAGGCGCCGCCCAGAACCGTCCGCTGCCCGGCATCACCGTGGAGCCAAATGGATTGCTCGCCGCAATCGCCCCGACGCAAAAACCGCCCGGCGCCATCGCAGACGCACTGCCAAGCCCGCCCTTGAGCGCGCCCGCCCGCGCGCCAAGACCCGCGCCCGCATTGCCCAGCGAAAATTCCGCGCCCGCCGCGGCCACCGCGTCAATACCAAGCTGGCGATAGGGCGGTGTCTCGCCCCACGACTTGTCGCCGCCATTGGTGAGGTCAAACAAAATGGCCTGCGGCACGATAGGTGCCACCAGCTGTGTTGACTGAAAGCTGAACCCGCGTCCGCGCGCGCCCAGCCATGCAGTCACGCCCGAGGCTGCATCAAGCCCGTAAACCGACCCGCCAGACAGCACCACCGCATCAAGCGCATCCACCAGACAATCGGCTGACAGCGCGTCAGTTTCGCGCGTGCCCGGTCCGCCGCCGCGCACATCAACCGCTGCAATAGCGCGGTCCTGCGGCACAATAACCGTCACGCCGCTGCGCACGGCATGGTCCTCGGCCTGCCCGACCAATATGCCCGGCACATCGCTGATCAGATTACGGGGGCCAGGGGCAAAGGGGGGGATCGTCATGTGGCGTCCTCTAGCAGAAAATTGTGCGCGCAGTATGCGCGATGCTTACATCAGGCGAAAGCAGGAGGGCGGACGCAAAGGTATTTGTAAGGCTGGTCTTTACCGGCACCACATCGGTATGCTGCGCGCCTGCAAATCAGCAGACAAGATAGCGTGCCCAGTACTGCATCCCCGCTCCCATTTCCTGCTCAAGGTTTCTTCATGGTCCGGATTAAACTGTTTCTGACACTCGTGGGCACATTGATCGGGTTTGCCGCCATCGGCTTCCTGCTCAATGCGGCACTGACGCCGCGTCCGGTCCACATGATCAGTGCAGCGCATCCGCTTGCCAGTGCAGCCGGCATGGAGATGCTGGAGCGCGGTGGCTCCGCCGTGGATGCCGCGATCGCGACCCAACTCGTGCTGACGCTTGTCGAACCGCAATCAAGTGGCATCGGTGGTGGCGCGTTTCTGGTTTACTGGAACGAGGATACCCACAAGGTGGAAACATGGGATGGCCGCGAGACGGCGCCTGCCTATGTGAAGCCCGACCACTTCATGAAGCCTGATGGCAAGCCCATGAGCTTCTTTGATGCTGTCGTCGGCGGCCGTGCCGTCGGCGTCCCCGGCGTTGTCGCCATGCTGGCAGACGCCCATTCAGAACATGGCGTGCTTGATTGGGCAGAACTGTTCGAACCGGCAATTGCGCTGGCTGAAAACGGGTTCACGGTAACACCGCGCCTCAACAAGCTCATCAACTGGTCACCCGCTCTGCCGAAGATGCCAGTCACCAGCAGCTATTTCTTCCGCCCCGACGAGAAAGACGCTGACGGCAACCCGGTTCCCCTCAAGGCCGGTGACACGCTGCGCAATCCGGCATATGCGGCGACACTGCGCCTGATCGCGGATGAAGGGCCGGATGCCTTTTACAAAGGTGACATCGCAAGAAGCATTCTGGCGGCGGTCAATAATGCGCCGGTCAATGCGGCCCAGATGACGGCTGAAGATCTGGCTGGGTATAAATCCATCAAGCGCACGCCGGTCTGCGCGCCCTACCGCGAATACACTGTTTGTGGTGCGCCGCCACCCACATCCGGCAGCACCACGGTGTTGCAGATACTCGGCCTGCTTGAAAGTTTCTACATGGAGGACGCGACGCCGCTCTCGACGGATGCGATCCATCTGATCTCCGAAGCCAGCCGTCTTGCCTATGCGGATCGCGACATGTATCTCGCGGATCCCGATTTTGTCGATGTCCCCATCGAAGGCTTGCTTGACCGTGCCTATCTGCGCCTGCGCAATCGGTTGATTCATCCCGACGAAACCTGGTCGAAGGAGCCCTTGCCCGCAGGCCGGCCAGCGCGCTCCGATACCTCGCTGGCACCGACCGCGCCCAAGCCCGCGCACTCGACCTCACATTTTTCCATCCGTGACCGCTACGGCAACGCGGTTTCCATGACGACGTCCATTGAAGCACCCTTTGGCAGCCACTTGATGGTCGGCGGCTTCCTGCTGAATAATCAGCTGACGGATTTTTCCTTCGAGCCAAGCCGCAATGGCCGAAAGATCGCCAACCGTGTGGAAGCAGGCAAGCGCCCGCGCTCCTCCATGTCCCCGATGGTCGTGCTGGATGAGAATGGTGATTTCTACGCTGCCATCGGCTCGCCCGGCGGCAGTCGCATCATTGCTTTCGTGACGCAGACGCTCATTGGCGTGCTCGATTGGGGGATGACCATGCAGGAGGCAATCGACATGCCCCGTCATGTTCATCGCAACACGGTGCTGGAGCTGGAAAAGCATACACGCCTTGAGACTTTGGCCGCCGGCTTGCGCGCTCGCGGGCATGTTGTGGAGGTGAAGGAAATCACCAGTGGCTTGCATGGCATTCGCGTTGTGGAGGGTGGCCTTGAGGGCGGGGCGGACCCGCGCCGTGAAGGTCTCGTGCTGCCCTAGGCTTTGCCGCGCGCCAGTGCCGTCAGCCCGACAAGAGCAATATCTTTGGCGGTGATCAGATAAAGCGGTATCTCCGCCAGATAGGTCTTGAAGCGGCCCTTTGCTTCAAACCGGTGCCTCAACAATCTGTGGTTCAACATGTCTCCCCAGCGCGGCAGAATACCGCCGGCCAGATAGACACCGCCTTTTGCGCCAAGTGTCAGCGCCAGATCACCGGCGACCGACCCCAGCAGGCCTGTAAAAATCTCAATCGTTTCACGCGCCAGCGGCGACGTACCGGCCTGCGCCATGCGCGCAATGTCCGGCGCGGTTGGTCTGCCGGTTTCGGGCGATCCATCCAGTGCGCCGAGCGCCTGATACAGCTCTTCCATGCCCGGCCCGCACAACACCCGTTCCGCAGATACATGCCCATGGGTCTGCATCAGTTGAAACAGCAATGAGATTTCGCGTTGATTGCTCGGCGCCAACGACACATGTCCGCCTTCGCCTGCGAGGGGAATGTAAGTGCCGTCAGGTGCTGGAATAAGTCCGGAGACACCAAGCCCTGTGCCCGGTCCCAATATGCCGATCGGCGCACCCGCTTGCGCCGTGCCGCCACCAATCGTGACTACGTCGTCATCAGTGAGATAGGGCAGAGATACGGCGGCTGCGGTAAAATCATTGACCAGCACTGGCTGCGCGACCCCCGTGGCCTTGGCGATGGCGGCGGCCTCTACAACCCAGGGGCAGTTGGTCATGGCAATGCGTGCATCGGCACCTTTGCCTTCAACGGGCCCTGCGGCACAAATTGCAACACCTGAAAGCGCCACTGGCCCCGCCTGTTCAAGGAAGGTCATCAGCGCATCTTCAAGGCTTGGATAGAGCGCCGTCATCAGGACAACAGGTTCATCCGGTCTTGAAGCGCCTGAGGGCGTCAAAGCAAAGCGCGCGTGCGTGCCCCCGATATCGGCGACCAGAACCGCGTCGCTCGTATCCACCGTCATTTAGCCGACCACCCCATTGCGGTCCGCATGGATGCTGCCGCCGGTGATGCCCGCCGTCTCCACACCCGACAGCGCTTCCATAAAGGTTGTCCGCCAGTGGCTGATGTCTTCCTCGGACACATTACGCAACAGTGCCTTATGCCGCCTCTGGCGCTCTTCCAGCGGCATGTCGAGCGCCCGCGCCAATGCATCCGCCGTTCCCTGCACGTCATAGGGATTGACGATGACAGCATCCTTCAACTGCTTGGCTGCCCCCGCAAAGCGCGACAGCACCAGCACGCCGGGGTCGTCGGAATCCTGCGCGGCCACGTATTCCTTGGCGACAAGGTTCATGCCGTCACGCAAGGGCGTCACCAGCCCCACATGGCTGGCGCGGTAAAGGCCCGCCAATGCCTGTCGCCCGAAGGAGCGGTTGAGATAGCGGATCGGCGTCCAGTTGAACTCGGCAAAGCGGCCATTGATATGTCCCGCCATACCTTCAAGATCGGTGCGCAGATCCTGATACTGGGTCACTTCCGAGCGTGATGGTGGCGCAACCTGCAGCAGGCTCACTTGTCCGCGCTTGTCTGCGTGATCCTCCAGCAACCGTTCAAACGCATTGAAGCGCTGCGGCAGACCCTTGGTGTAGTCGAGCCTGTCGACACCGATGATCTGCTTGCGCCCGCGCAGCATCTCGCGCATCGACGTGAACTGCTTCTGGCCTTCGTCGGAGGTCGCAAATTCCTTGAAATTTTCCGCATCAATGCCGATGGGGAAATGCCGCGCCGTTACCGTGCGGCCAAAGCAGCGCGCTTTGTCACCCAGAATGCTGCCACCGGCTTCCATGCGCACATAGTCAAAGAAGCGATCGCGGTCATTCTCGGTCTGAAAACCGAGAATGTCGAAGGCAAACAGGGCGCGCACCAGCTGCTCATGGTCGGGCAGGGTTGTCAGCAACTCGCGTGGCGGAAACGGAATGTGCAAAAAATGTCCGATCGGCCGCGTCCAGCCCAGCGCCCGCAACTCTTCGGCAAACAGCAGGAAGTGGTAGTCATGCACCCAGATCAGATCCTCAGGCTGCAGGAGCGGCAAAAGCGACTTGGCAAAGCTCGCATTGACGCGCTCATAGCCTTCGAAGTTGCGCCGGTCATATTCGACAAGTCCGGTGCGGAAATGAAACAGCGGCCATAGTGAGCGATTGGCAAAGCCGTTGTAATAATCCTCGTAGTCGGCTTCGGACAGATCAACGGTGGCAAGCGTCAGCGGGCCGGCGGATTCCAGCTTCAGGCGCGTATCGGCTTCTGGCGTTACATCGCCCGTCCAGCCGAACCATATGCCGCCGGAGCTCTTGAGTGCTTCCACCAGCGCAATCGCCAGCCCGCCCGCACGTTTGGCGTCGCCGATAGGGCCGACGCGGTTTGAGACAACAACAAGTCTGCTCATACCTCCTCCTCCCAGTTGCGCGACAGGCGCATCGCCGCATTGATGATGCCCACCAGCGAATAAGTCTGGGGATAGTTGCCCCACAATTCGCGGGTCTGGACGTCGGTGTCCTCCGACAGCAGCCCGAGCGGATTGCGCACGCTGAGCATCTCTTCAAAAATCTCCCTGGCCTCGTCCTTGCGGCCAACCCGTGCCAGCGCGTCAATATACCAAAAGGTGCAAATGTTGAACGCGGTCTCCGGTTCGCCGAAATCATCAGCCTCCGCATAGCGGTACATATGCTTGCCGCGCTTCAAGGTGCGCTCGACGGCATCCAGCGTCTTGCGGAAGCGTTCATCCTCAGGATGCAGAAAGCCGACCTCCGCCATCAGCAGCAATCCGGCTTCGACGTCCTTGCCGCCGAAGCTCTCCGCAAATGCGCCCTTACCGTCATTCATGTCGTCGTTCCACGCCTCTTCGGTAATGGTTGCGTGAATAATGTCCGCCCGGTCCTGCCAATAGGATGCGCGATCCATGATCTCCATGTGGCGGGCAATTTTCGCGAGCCGGTCGCAGGCGGCCCAGCACATCAGGCTGGATGAGGTATGAACCCGCGCACGGGTGCGCAGTTCCCACATGCCGGCGTCCGGCTGGTTGTGGTTTTTGAACGCCAGTTCGCCCATATGCTCCAGCCGCTCAAAATTTTCCCGCGTGCCCGGACGGAACAACCGCTCGTCCATAAAGGACTGCGCTGCCGCCAGCACCACATTGCCATACACATCATGCTGGAAATGTTCGTACGCCTGATTGCCGACGCGCACCGGCCCCATGCCGCGATAACCTGACAGAGAGGTAATTTCGCGCTCTACCAGATGTGCTTCACGGCTGATGCCCCAGACAGGCTGCAAATGGTCGTTCGCTTCCCCCACAATATTGTGCAGGTAGCGCAGATAGTTCTCCATGGTCTCAACTTCGGCCAGCGAGTTGAGCGCCCGCACCACAAAAAACGAGTCGCGCAGCCAGCAATAGCGATAGTCCCAATTGCGCTGGGTGTTGGGCGCTTCGGGGATGGAGGTGGTCATAGCGGCCACGATGGCACCGGTCTCCTCAAAGGTGCACAGCTTCAAGGTGATGGCCGCGCGGATCACCGCCTCCTGCCATTCAAGCGGCAGCGCCAGCCGCCGCACCCAGGTGCGCCAGTAATCCGCGGTGCGTTGCTCAAACGTGTTTGCCGTCTCGTGCAGATTGCTTGCCAGCGGTTCGTCCGGCCCCAGCATCAGGTCAACAGGCTCTTCAAGCAGAAACGGGACTTCATCCATCACATAGGCCAACGGCGCATTTGTATTGAGCCGCAAGGTCTGCCCGGTATGGAAAAATCGGATGTGGTTGGAGCCGTGGCTTATATCAGGAGCCCGCGCACCCCAGTTGAAGCGCGGCCGGATACGTATGGTGATGCGCGGCTTCCCGGCAATCGGGCGCAGCCGGCGCATCAGCGCCACCGGCCGGAACACCCGGCCCAGATTCAGATAGCGTGGCGCAAAGTCTGTGATCTCAAGCCCATTGCCCTTGTCGTCGAAAAGCCGCGTTTTGAGAATGGCGGTATTGGGTTCGTAGTTCTGTTCGCTGCGTTCAAAGCCCGCAAGCTCCACGTCCCAGAAGCCGAAATCAGCGCCGCCCACCGCATTGTCGCCGCCGTTGAGCAGGTCGCAGAAGACCGGGTCGCCGTCAAATCGTGGCAGGCAGGCCCAGACGATGCGACCTCGCGGGTCGATAAGAGCACCGTAACTACTATTGCCGATGACACCGAGATCAAGAGTGGACATGAAACCTGTGAGACCGCTGCGTTGTGAATGGGACAACTGACTTCAAGCGTCGCACCCCGCAGCTTTGGTTGCAATGCACCATAAAGCACATCAACTATGCTCGGCGGTGTGCCACCATGAAAATGCGCTTGAATGCAAAAAGCGTGGTCCCGTCAGCCTCGCGTGGATAGGCTGTGGCAAGTTTGCGCCGGTAGTTTTCGATAAACTCATCCAGCTCAGCGCCTTCAAGTTCAGACGTGAAGGGCACCAGCGCCGTCCCGCGCGTCCAGGCCAGCACAGCATCGTCGCCGTCGAGCACTTGGAGATAAACGGTCTCCCAGATATCCACATTGGCAGCATGCGGAGCAAGTATCCGGTGATAGGTTTTGGGCTCCGCCACAGGGTCCTGCCGCAGTTTTTGTATCAGGCGCGGATTGTTGGTTTCCTCCACCGCCTCACGCAGCAATGTGTGGCTTGGTGCGTCAAAATTGCGCGGCATCTGCACCGCCAGCACGCCACCGGATGCAAGCTGTTCCATCAGGCGCGGCAGCAGCGCGTCATGCCCGCCTAGCCATTGCAGGGCCGCATTACTGAAAATGACATCAGGCGGCGTGCCACAGCGCCAATCGGCGATATCTGCTTGAGACCACGTAGCCGCGGGGCCGGAGGTCCGCGCCGTTTCCAGCATCTCCTCAGAACTATCCACGCCTTCAACGGCTGCATCGGACCAGCGGGCGCAAAGGAGCGCGGTGGAGTTGCCTGGTCCGCAGCCAAGATCAAACACATGTGCAGGCGTTTGATGCGGCACGCGGGCCAGAAGCTCCGCCGCAGGCCGCGTACGATGGTCGTCAAAGCGCAAATAGGTGTCCGGGTTCCAACTCATGCGGTGGCGGTCTCTTCAATCGCTTCCGCGCCGGACGCAGGCGCCTTGCCTTTGAGTTCTTCATCATGTGCGGGCAGGTAGATATGGAAGACCGTGCCCGCAGGCCCGGTCTTGTGCAGTTCGAGAATACCCCCATGGGCCTGCACCAAATCGGCGGCCACTGCCATGCCAAGCCCGGTGCCACCTTTGCGCGCACTACCGGTAAACGGCTCAAACAGATGTGCGCGCGCGTCTTCCGGCAGACCGGGACCGGTATCCGCAACCACCAGCCGCTTGCCGATGTCGGTCATTTCACAGGTGATGGTAAGCGTGCCGGAGCGGCCGGTATCTTCCATTGCCTGAAATGCATTGCGCGCCAGGTTGAGCAGAATGCGGAACAATTGATCCGGGTCGGCAAAGACGGTCTCGCTGTCGGCGACACCGATGCGTCCCTCGATGCGCGTCTCATCCACCGGCAGCACGGCATCCATGACTTCATAAACAAGGGCTGCCAGTGGCACATCCTGCTTTCGTGGCGCGGCCTCTTCGGCCTTGCCAAATTTCATGGTGTCGGTTGCAAGTTTGATGGCTCGGTCGATGGACGAGAACAGGCGTGGCGCTAACTTTTGCACCATCGGGTCATCGACGCCGCTGAGCCTGTCGGAAATAAGCTGCGCGCTGGCCAGAATATTGCGCAGGTCGTGGTTGATCTTGCTCACGGCAGTGCCCAGTGCGGCCAGCCGAGTTTTTTGCCGCAATGCCTGCCGCAACTCGCCCTGCATATCGGCAAGCTCGCGCTCCGCCGTGCCGATCTCGTCAATGCGGCCTGATAGCACCATCACCCGTGATGCATCCTCCGGATACTGCCGGAACCGCACCATGTTCTGCGTAATGCGCATCATCGGCTGCACCAGCGCCCGGTTGAGCGCGAGGAACACAAGGGCCGCGGTGAAAATGGAAATGACGATCGACAGCACGAGAATGTTGCCGGAAAAGGCAATCATGTCACGCCGCAGCACCGTGTCGTCGATAACAATCTCAATAAATTCGCCGCCGCTGAAGCGTGGTTCACCGGCAATGGCCACTGTGCGCCCGCCGCCCGCCAGCAGCGTATCGAAGGCGTCATAGATGAGATCAAACATGCCCGGCGACCGCAGGTCATAGCGGGTCGTCACCATGTCCGGCATCGGGCTTGCGAGCAGAAGTTCCCGCCGGTTGTTGCGCTTGAGGGCGACGGCCTTGACCTCTGCATTGCGCAGAAGTTCAGCTTCAAGCTCCGGCATCACCCCGTGATCTGCAGCGGCTTCAACCGCAAGCGTCGCCAGTTGAGCCGCATTGATTCGGTCCATCAACCATGTCTGGCGGAAATTGGCGATGGACGGCACATAAATGAAAACTTCCGCCAGCATCACAAAGGCGACCGTCAGCACAAGGAGCTGCGCTGAAAGGCTTCGGGCCAGCCACCGCGGTAGCAGCACTGCGGCCGCGCGATTGTGCTCGCTGCGCTGATTCTCTGCGTTGCCCCCGTCGCCCATGCCTGTTCCCGCCCCTAGTCAGGGTGCCTAATTATTATTTGGCGCTAGCCGAACAGGCGCATCAAAAGCCGAACGACGAACCGCACCTTGGGACTATACAGCGTATCCGTGTAATAGGCGCCAGCCGCGCGCTTGGAAACTTCCGTCATGGTCGGGTAGGGCGCAATGAACTGCGCCATAATGCCGATCTTCTGCTTTTGCCCGACGGCCAGAATCCACGGTGCCAGCAGGTCGCCCGCTCCGGCCCCGGCAATGGATGCGCCAAGCACAATGCCCTTCTTGCCGGTCATGACCTTGATCATGCCTTCCGTGCGGCGTTCCGCCTGCGCGCGATCATTTTCCTCAAAGCTCCAGCACAGCACCTTCACAGCGTCGCCGTGCTGGTCGTGTGCCTGTGCTTCAGTCAGGCCCACATGCGCCATTTCCGGGTCCGTATAGGTAACCCAGGGCACCGCGGAATGATCCGCCTTGGCGGGCAGCTTGAACAGTGCATTCCGGATGACGATGCCGGCGTGATAGCCCGCCACATGGGTGAACTGCAGGCCGCCGGCAACGTCACCAATGGCAAACACACGTTTGTTGGTGGTACGCAGCCGGTCATCGGTCTTGATGCCGCGTTTGCTATACTCAATCCCGGCCTTCTCAAGCTCAAGCGTGTCCACATTCGGCTTGCGTCCGACGGCAAGCAGCAGATGCGAGCCCTCGACGCTTTGCTCCTGGCCATCTTTCTCGAACACCACACGGATGCCGGCCGCATCGGTCTTCTCAATGCGCTGAACCATGGCGTTCTCACGCAGATCGATGCCTTCGTCGGTGAGCCGCTTCTTGACGATGGCGGTCAGCTCCGGGTCGTCCTTGCCCAGCGCCACCCCGCCTTCAAGCGTTGTGACCTTCGCGCCAAGCCGCCGGTGCGCCTGGCTCATTTCCATCCCGATTGGCCCGCCACCGATAACAATCAGATGCTCCGGCAGGGTTTCGTTCTTGAAGATGGTTTCGTTGGTGAAGAACGGCACATCTTCCAGGCCGGGGATCGGCGGTTCCATCGGGCTTGAGCCTGTCGCGACGACAATGCGCTTGGCCGTAATCTCGGTGTCGCCGGCAATGACGGTTTTCGCATCCTTGAAGTGCGCCATCTCACGGATGACGGTCACGCCCAGCCCCTCAAATCGCTCCTGACTATCGATTGGAGCGATGGTGGCAATCACATCGTGCACATGGTCATGCACTTTCTTGAAATCCACCTGCGGCACGGCGGCGGCAATGCCGAACGCTTCACTATGCCCGAACATATATGCGTGCTTGCCTGCGGCCAGCAGCGCCTTGGAAGGGACGCAGCCATAATTGAGGCAATCGCCGCCCATCTCGCCGGCTTCAATGAGCACGACCTTCACGCCCATCTGAACAGCGCCTGCCGCCACGGAAAGGCCACCGGAGCCGCCGCCGATGACACAGATATCGGTTGAGATTTTTTTCATGGCCCGGTCTCCCCTAGGCGGTCTGTTTGCGGTCGCGGATGCGTCGGATGACGACCGGAATAAGGGCCACCACGCCAAGCGCCGCAAAAGCGATGAGAATTTCAGGTGTCAGAAGCGAGCCGGGATCAAGTGCAAAGGTGCATCCCCCATCAACACCCTTGTCCGCGACGCAGGCATCAAACGAGACCTGTTGCGCTTCAATGATTGAATCAAGACCCGCCCCCACAAAGGCAAAGGCAAAGGTGCCCGGAATGATGCCCACGAAAGTACCGATGGCATATGTGCCAAGCCCGACGCCCAGAACGGCAGGCGCAAGATTGACCAGCCAGAACGGGAAGGCAGGCACCAGCCGCAGGAACAGCAGATAGGACAACGCATCCTTGCGAAAGCCACCGCGCAGCTTTTCAAGCCACGGTCCGGCACGCGCGGCAAGCGGCTCACCGAACGATGTCTTGGCAATCAGGAAAATGATGGTGGCGCCGATGGTAGCCCCCACAACGGCTGTCAGTCCGCCGAGCACCGGGCCAAACAGAAAGCCGCTGGTGATTGTCATCAAAGCACCACCCGGTAGCGAAAGCGCCACCACTGCGATATAGACCGCGACAAAGGCTACAACCGCCACAATGATATTGGCCGCGACAAATCCGGTCAGTGCCTCGCGGTTCTCAGCCACCGTCTGCAACGAAAGATATGTATGCAGATCAAAATAGAATGCCGCTGCAATCAGTGCGCCCAGAATGATCAGCGGCAGCATGCGGCCAAGACTGAAGCCTTGCTTTTCGTTGTTTGTCGGTTGGTCGGTCATCGCGCAGTCCCCGCGTGAATAAGGTGTTTAGTTGCCTGCGGCGTCGGGATCATTGGCCGTGTCATTGAGCGACCAGTCATAGGCGTAGCGGATGCGGCCACTATGCGCGGCAAGCTTTTTGGCCAGCGCCAGCTTTGCATGTTGCGCTATTGCAGTCAGCCGCTCGGCGGTGGTGGTACCAAAATCCTTGCCGTACCAGTCGAAGATCTTTGAAAGCGTCAGCCTGTCCCCATCAAACGCCACGCCGCGCGGATGGTTGATGTAATCGCTGGCAGCTTTCGTCAGTTGCTTTTCCAGCGCCTTGCCGGTGTAAGGCACAGTCGCAAGGTTCGGGCACCCAAAGGACGCGCAATTAACGGCGTAATGCACCCGTGGTTCGTCCCAGACCTTGCGCAGAATGTCGTGCTCAATGTTGTCGAGCGACAGTTCCTCGTCCTCAACGGTTACCAGCTTCTTGCCCCAGGGGCCGGTTGAAAACAGTCCGGGTGAAATTGAAATGTCGCGGATCGATGCTACCGGGTAATGCTCGATGATCACCTCCACCGTCACTGCATTGTAGAGATTGACCCAGAACGCATATTGCTCGTCCTGATTCAGGGCGGAGACTTTGGTGTTCTGAAGCAGGTCGATATAGGCGCCCAGCTTTTCCACGTCGGCAGCGCTGCCTGCAAGATCCGCATAATGCACCCGCGTTACGCCGTCCGCACCAAGCGTCACATAGCTTGAAAGAATATCCGCCCATTGGCTGTTATCGACGGTCTTACTGCTCATCGGGTTGTGAACCTTGAATGGTGTGGCGAGGTCGCCTGCTGCGGCGTGTGCTGCAGGGGCGATGGTTAAAAGGCCGAGCGCGAGGGCGGCAGCGCTTAAAGGGCGCAGAAAAGCGGCTTTGATCGCAGAAAAGACCGTCATATGTTGCCCGTCACGCGCATCCCTGCCAGCACTTTCGGTCACCGCATCTGCTCCTATCCGATCATTGCTGTGTAAGTGGCGCAAATGCGATGCGCGCGAAAGCCCACCTCCCGGTCTTGTGATCGGCTGTTTTCCGGTGTGAAGGGTTGGGAAAAAGTCAGATGCACCAACTGAAACCTTCAATTGACAAGCCCGCCCCCCTTTCGTAAAACCCGCCGCTCCAGCGCTGCAGGGTCAAAACACGCTTTTGCAGGCATTTTCTGATGCCTGCGCGTTCACCTGACGGTCGCCAGAACTAAAGTTGATTTTCGAATTTCCCCGGCAAACCGGGGCTTAAACTCCGGAGTTGTGCCGTGAAACGGACATTTCAGCCAAGCCGTCTCGTGCGTAAGCGCCGTCACGGTTTCCGCGCCCGCCTTGCCACCAAAAATGGCCGGAGGGTGCTACAGCGCCGTCGCGCAAAGGGCCGCAAGGTTCTTTCAGCCTAAATTTCTGGCGGAATTGCGGGATTTTCCCGCATCCAAAGTCGGACGTCATGATGATTGAGCGCCTGAAGCGCCGGGCGGAATTCCTTGAGGCCGCCCGCGGCAAGCGCGTGGCCATGCCCGGTCTCGTGTTGCAAATGCGCCCGCGCGCAGCTTTAGACCAATCCCCCTTCCGTATCGGTTTTACAGTCACCCGCAAGGTCGGCAACGCGGTCATCCGCAACCGCGCCAAGCGCCGCCTGCGCGCAGCAGCGGATGCGACACTCCCCCGCTATGGCCTTCCGGGCCGCGATTATGTAGTTATCGGGCGCGCTGGCACCCTGACCCGCCCTTTTGAGCTGCTGCTTTCAGATTTTGAGCAGGCGCTGGCAAAAGTGCATGGGAGCCGCAGACCTGCCGCCTGACGCGACCCACGCACCGGTCATCTGACATCATTTGTCACGATGCCCGCATTTGTCACGAGTTGAGACGCACCCCGCCCATGACCGAAGAAAACCGCAATTTCCTTTTCGCCGCCGTGCTGTGTGTCGCCGTCCTTGTGGGCTGGCAGTATTTTTTCGCGACACCGCCCGAACCTGTTGATCCTGCCACCACCGCCCAGAGCGTAGCTGGTGGCCAGACGACCCCGGGCGCAGGGGGTGTCCCTGTGCCTGAAGCAGGCGCTGGCAATGCACCCACCGTTGATGATCCCGTCGCGCTGGCCGGCGCGTCGACAGCACAGGCCGTATTGCCGCGCGCGCAGGCACTGCAGACCGCGCCGCGTGTTGCGCTCGACAGCCCGCGTGTTGACGGCTCCATTTCGCTGGTCGGCGGCCGCATTGATGATCTGATGCTCAAGCAGTATCGCCAGACCGTTGACCCCGAGAGCCCCGAGATTGTCCTGCTGTCACCGCGTGGCAGTGCAAATCCGTATTACGCCGAGTTCGGTTGGACGGCTGCAGCCTCCGCCAATCTGGTGCTGCCCAAGGGTGACACCCTCTGGACGCAGGAGACGCCGGGCAAGCTGACCCCGCAATCGCCTGTGACACTTGCCTATGACAATGGGGCCGGCCTTACTTTCCGTAAAACCATCTCGCTTGATGACGACTACATGTTCACCGTCGAGCAGAGCGTCGAAAATGCCACCGGGGCGCCGATTGTTCTGTTTCCGTACGGCCTGCTTGCCCGCACCGGTACGCCGAAGACCCAGGGCATTTATATCCTGCATGAAGGTCTGATCGGCTATTTCCCGGATACGGATGGATTACAGCAGATAGACTATGACGATCTGCAGGATGACGGTCCCGTGCGTGCGCGCACGAAGGGCGGTTGGCTTGGTATCACCGACAAATACTGGATGACGGCGCTCATTCCCGATCCGAGCGTTGAAAGCCGTGTTTCCTTCTCTGATACGCCGTTACGTGGGGAAGACATCTATCAGGCGGACTATTTGCGTAATTCCGTCACCGTTCCTGCTGGCGGCACGGCCTCGGTCACAGATCGTCTGTTTGCCGGTGCCAAGGTCGTCGACATCATTGACGGTTATGAAGCGCAGTACGGCATCGACAATTTCGAACTCGCCATTGACTGGGGCTGGTTCTACTTCATCACCAAGCCAATGTTCCTCGCCCTGCTCTATATTGAGGGCGTGATCGGCAACTTTGGTGTCGCAATCCTTATACTGACGGTCTTCATCAAGCTGCTCTTCTTCCCGCTCGCCAACACGTCCTACACGGCGATGAGCAAGATGAAAAAAGTGCAGCCGGAAATGGGCAAGATCCGTGAGCGGTTTGCCGACGACAAGCAACGTCAGCAGCAGGAGTTGATGGAGCTGTATCGCCGCGAAAAGGTGAATCCACTCGCAGGCTGCCTGCCGATCGTGATCCAGATCCCGGTTTTCTTTGCTCTCTACAAAGTGCTCTACGTCACCATCGAAATGCGTCACGCGCCGTTCTTTGGGTGGATCAACGATCTGTCGGCGCAGGATCCCACATCAATCTTCACCCTGTTCGGTCTCATCCCGTGGGATGTACCCAGCTTCATGGCCATCGGCATCTGGCCGATCATCATGGGTATCACGATGTATCTGCAGATGAAGATGAATCCGGCACCGACCGATGAAATTCAGCAGCAAATCTTCCGCTGGATGCCGGTGATCTTTACATTCGTGCTGGCCACCTTCCCGGCGGGTCTTGTTATCTACTGGACCTGGAACAACACCCTGTCGATCCTCCAGCAATGGGTGATCATGCGCCGTCAGGGTGTGTCGCCTGAATGGGGACAGGATTTCCAGTGGATCGGTCGACTGATCAACAAGAACAAGCCGGGCGGCGACGCGTCCTAAGGGGCTGAAGCTATGCCTGACATTGATGAAGAAGAATCCGCCCGGTTGCAGGAGGCTGGGCGGCTTTTGTTCGCGCGCCCCGTTGATTTCGTCAAAGGCGTGGTGAACGAGGACGGGCTGCCCGCAGGTGATCGGCCTGAGTTCGCCTTTGCCGGACGCTCCAATGTGGGCAAATCAAGTCTCATCAACGCGCTGACCAACCGCAAGGATCTGGCCCGCACATCCAATACGCCGGGCCGCACCCAGGAAATAAACTTCTTCGTGCTGCCTGCAGGCGACCCTGACGGTATTTATCTGGTTGATCTGCCCGGCTACGGGTATGCCCGCGAGAGCAAATCCAAGGTGCGCACCTGGACCAAGCTCATCACCCGCTATCTGGCCGGCCGCGTCTCGTTGCGCCGCGTCTTCGTGCTGATTGATGCGCGCCACGGCGTCAAAGCCAATGATGAAGAGATATTCAAACTGATGGATACGGCAGCCGTCTCCTATCAGGTGGTGCTCACCAAGGCGGATAAACCCAAGCGTGAAGAGCTTGCCAAGGTAATCGAACAGACAACCGAAGTGATGCGCCGCCACGTGGCAGCACACCCACAGGTGCTGGTGACAGCCTCACGCACCGGGCTGGGCCTCGAAGACGTCAAAGCCCAGGTGGCTCTTTTGCGCGAGCATTAGACAAGGCGCCGTATTGCATGGGCCTTAACAATGCTTAAGCTGAAAACTGGCCGCACACGAACGGTTTGGCTATAGACATATCGACGGCAACCTTCGCTCGCCGGCCCACAAAACAAACAGACCCGATGATGGCGGATATCCGCACCATGACAGACAAGACCGCCGAGGACTGGCTCGATAAAGCACACATCCTCTCCGAAGCACTGCCTTACATGCAGCGCTACGAGAAAAAGATCGTGGTGGTGAAGTATGGCGGCCATGCCATGGGCGACGAAAAGCTCGCCGCCCAGTTCGCCCGCGATATCGTGCTGCTCAAGCAGGTCGGCATCAATGTCATCGTCGTGCATGGCGGCGGTCCGCAGATCGGCAACATGCTTGAGCGCCTCGCCATCGAAAGCGAGTTTCAGGGCGGGTTGCGCGTCACCGACAAGGCAACCGTCGAAGTTGTGGAGATGGTGCTCTCCGGCAAGATCAACGGCGAAGTTGTCACCGCCATCAATCAGGCAGGCGGCAAGGCTGTCGGTCTCTCGGGCAAGGACGCCCAGCTCATCGTTGCCCGCAAGGTTGAAAAGACCATGCGTGACAATGACAGCAATATCGAAAAAGTGCTCGATCTCGGCTTCGTCGGTGAACCGGAAAAGATCAACCCGGACGTGCTCAACGTGTTGATCGGTTCAGCCCTGATCCCCGTCATCGCTCCCATCGGCGTGTCGGTAGATGGTGAGACCTACAACATCAATGCGGATACGGCAGCCGGTGCAATTGCCGGTGCGCTGGGTGCCAAGCGGTTGTTGATGTTAACCGATGTGCGCGGTGTGCTGGACAAGCAGGGCAACCTCCTGACCAACATCACGCCGGAAGATGCCGCGGGCTTCATCAAAGATGGGACGATTTCGGGCGGTATGATCCCGAAGATCGAGACTTGCCTGGAGGCGCGCGCTGCGGGCACCGAGGCGGCGGTTATTCTTGATGGACGTGTACCCCATGCGGTGTTGCTGGAATTGTTCACCGAGCATGGTGCGGGGTCGCTCATTGGCTGACCACGTGCGACCAGTCTTTGCAGCTTTCGCCTTGCTTCTGGTGGGCCTGCTTTATGTGGCACCAGCGCAGGCCGCGCTCGAATTCTGCAACCGGTCGAGCTATCTGCTGGATGCTGCGGCCGCCCAGGAAGTCGACGAAGGCTGGCAGGTGGAAGGCTGGTTCAAGATCAATCCCGGCGACTGCATAAATGTCGTCGAGGATGATCTGGGGGATGTTGAATATTACGCATTTGCGCGCACCCGCGCCGCCCATGGTGCCAGCCGCAGGCTTACTTCCGGCGACCGGATGCTGTGCATTGATACCGGCGACTTCCAGTTTGTCAGTGCAGACGGCTGCACCGGACGTGGTCTGCAGAAGGTCGAGTTCTCGCGCATCGATACCGGTGGTGCTGCCGACTGGACGGCCACTTTCTCTGAAAGTGGCAATTTCGATAACAAACGCGCCCGCATCGCAGGCGCCCAACGTTTGTTGCGCGAACTTGGCCATGAGGCCGGGGCGGTTGACGGATATTCCGGCGGGCGCACCACAAAGGCCATCAAGGCCTTTCAAAAAGCCAATGGCCTGAAGGCAACCGGTTCGGTGGATAGCATGCTGTTCGCGGCCCTTGAAGCTGCAGGCGAACGCCGCCAGCGCCGCAGTGGCTTTCACTTCTGCAACGATACGCAGCGGCTTATCTGGGCAAGTATCGGTTATCGGCAGGCGGACTAATGGCGCTCGTCGGGCTGGATACGCGTCCCCGCCGGCAATTGTGCGCCGGCCATGACCAGCGCGCTCACCGAGCCCGTCTATTATGTCTATGCGGAAGCCGTGGAAGAAAATGGCGATGTCGCCA